>Ga0131853_10011589_pt1 | contig 16150 bp, 10 predicted proteins | sample TergutLab28metaG_FD_92764 | JGI IMG/M metagenome (GOLD analysis project Ga0131853, IMG submission 92764) | Labiotermes labralis P1 segment gut microbial communities from Petit-Saut dam, French Guiana - Lab288 P1 (version 2) (version 2) | ecosystem: Host-associated > Arthropoda: Insects >...
AAAACCTCTATCATTGCAGCCTACACAACACAACAAGTACTCGCTAGCTCCTGAAGATGGATGTATTAACGTCTGAAACATGTTGAGCAATATATAATAAAGCAAGTGTCATCTAGTTGGTCAGCCTTTATTCAAATAGTAAGTTAAGAAACCTTCTTAAAGCTGGTTTAAATAATTTTATCTCATTTGTGAGACTTTTTATTTTTAGTGGTAGGTGGTTAAATAACTTTATACCAGAGTAATAAGCTCCCTTTAGGAATACAGTCAAGTTACGTGCTTGAGGATGTAAATTTATATTCAATCTTGTGGTAATGTTATGGATTTATTGGTTGGTTGTATATAAATCTTTATTCTTTACCACAAATAATAATACAGAAAATATATATTGGGATTGTAAAGGCAAAAGTTTCTACTCTTTTAAAAACTGTCTGCAAGAATCCTTACTTCTTGATTTTGTCATGATCTGAATTATCCATTTTTGAATCTTAAAATTATCAATACTACGTGGTGAGGTTCCCCAGAAAAATTATACCATATATTACTATCGAAGGTACATACGAATAATAAATCATTTTTAAAGTATCCTCTGACATGATAGGTGTAATAACTTTGATTGCATAGCATGCTGCCTTGATAATATGTGATTGATGTGACATTTCCATGGTAATATCTCTAGGCCGAGAAATTTTGTGTTTGTGCTGTTAGTAATTTGGTTAGTCTGCACTGTAATGTTTAATATATATACTAAACATCAATGTTCAGTCAAACACAACAATCATTTGGTACATTATATATTAATCTTGGGTACTTTGGGCGACATGTTTCAATTCACTTGAAATCATCATCAGGCCCTCTTCAAAAATATAGATCCATTGTATATAATTATTAAAACGGGTTATGGGATCCTGTATGCTTACATCAAATTTAAATTCGCAATACATATGCCTTAGTTTTCTTATTATTGGAACTGGATATCTGCTTTAAATTATAAAATATTAAAACCTTATTCTATGTATGTGTTTATACTATTTGTGAGTGTATATAAAATGATCACTTTTTAAAAATGTTAAAACTAAGAAGTGAACATTTTATATACACTCACAAATAGTATAAACACATACATAGAATAAGGTTTTAATGTTTTATAATTTAAAACAGATATCCAGTTCCAATAATAAGAAAACTAAGACATATGTATTGCGAATTTAAATTTGATGTAAGCATACAGGATCCCATAACGCGTTTTAGTAATTATATGCAATGGATCTATATTTTTGAAGAGGGCCTGATGATGATTCCAAGTGAATCGAAACATGTCGCCCAAAGTGCCCAAGGTTAATATATAATGTAGCAAATGATTGTTGTGTTTGACTGAACACTGATGTTTAGTATATATATGTATCGAACACTTCGGGATGGAAAACATTAAAAAATAAAAATGTAATGTTTAAATCAAGTTTTGACTGTTCTTTGTTCGAAATAGCAAGCAAGTAGTTTTGTTAAAGTTTAGAGATAACAAATTATTTCTAAACCATTCATTGACATTAGTAAAACTATATTTATTTTATTAGCAAATTCCATAGGAGTAGAATTGGTAATTATGAGACTAGTATCATCAGCATATAACACTAATTTAGCATTTTTAGCTGCTACTGTAGGCAAATCATTTATATATATAATAAAAAAAATAAAGGGCCTAGAATTGAACCTGGTTGCACTCCATGCTTAACAAGTTCCCAGTTTGAGTAGTTAACAGTATTAGTTTTATCCTTTAATGTAACTCTTTGATATCTCTCCGTAAGGAACGGAGGGAATCCAATTAAGTGAAAACAGTAGTCCAAAACACATGTCTCAACTAACACGAAAGGCTGAAAAGCGACAGACTTTAATATAAGAGTGAAACTGGTGGCAGCAGTTTCCATATCGTGTGCATGGGACTCATAAGCTGAGAATGCAGCATGGTCTCAGTGAAAGTGAAGACGTACTACCTCCTAGCTGCTACGGAATAAGTCAGTAGCGTCTTGGTATGAAAGTAGGTGTCGCAGCATACCACGAGGGAACCAGAATTTCTGACGGGAAACGTATAAAGTGGGGGGGCTATATTTGTCTACTCTGCAAGTAAACATAACAATCAAATACAATTTTTAGTTTAAAATTTTTGCTTCAACATGCGTATTGCATCACGACTTTTGACACCAGTTCATTAAAAAAAAAATGTACCCTGTTGACATCTTCATGGGTTTGCAATTAAAATTAAATTAAATTCAAGTGAAACTTTAATTCGTTATATCTTATACCCTCGTACATTCTATTTTTATTTGGCGTGTTCGCAAAATTGAGAATAGCGATTATTAACTTCGTCATCTCTGGCTGTCCATACGTCCCTTAGCATTACAACAGTTCAGCTCTCGTTAGAAGATTTTCATAGTATTTGATATAAGAGTGTTTTCCGAAAATCTGTCGAGAAAATTCCAGTTTTATTCAAATGTGTGAAGAACAGCGGGCACTTTATATAAATAGCAATAAACATTAATTATCGTATCTAGCTTATTTGTTCTTAGAATGAGAAATATTTCGGACAAAATTTGTGGAGAAAATCAAAACAAACATTTTATGTTCAATAACTTTTTTCTGAAAATCGTGTTTTTCGTGGGATAATAACATTCAAATAAGGAGCATGCGCTTTGTATGCTGAACAACTAAGGCCACAGACTACGCAGAATATGTAATACTGGTTTTCTACGACAAAATGGTTACGCGAACGCGCCTCATTATTACGTTTATATGTATGTTACCTGTGTTTTTTTTTATTATCCACAGCTTGCCTGGGCGGTTCGTCAGCTTTTGTAATACTTCACAGAAACCTTCCTATGTACCTTAAATGTTTTCTATTTTAGCCCCTTTTTTATTGTCAGGTACGAATATGTATGTAACCATAGCCCTACACAGGGTGAATAAAAAGTCAGTTGACACTGCATTTAAGCTTTTAAACTTCAAGTACTAAGTGACTTTTGTGCCACCTACACGCTTGGTTTAAATAAATTATTAGTACATCAGACCACAATCTGTACATACTAGAACGATTAGTGCATAGTGAAAGTGACAGATTTTGGAGGGAAACTTTCGTGTTCTCACTTTAGGAACTATACCGACATTGCCTGGAAGAACTAAGGTACACCAAGAGAAGAAGTCGAGGTAGGAATTTCCTGTATCTAAATTTGAAGTCGAAATCTGCCGAAGAAAAAACAGGAATGGTGTCCTTTCAAATTACGTCGTTCACTTATATCAACAGGCCCTATGATATGATACAAAGGAAGATATTCATTTCCGGAATATCGTCCATCGTATTTCTTGCACTTCTGCCGTAGATTTTTAACGCTTTTTACTCATTTTACATGTTAACGATATTGTTCTAATAATTTTTAACCTTAATAAAAGGTCTCTTACAATTAAAATTTATAGTAATTATAACTGTAATGCGGGATCCCACAAAACACTATAGAAGTATCATATGTACAACACACAATTACATTATTCCTGCTATTTGCTTTTGTGTAAGAGGCCTGATGATGGACTGATCCAATCCGAAACATGTAGCCAAAGTCAATAAATAAAATAATGTAAGTTTTGTTTTGACTGAAGACTTATCCGTTTCATTTGTTAAAAAAATTTCTTCCATCCGTTATAAGTTATAAGCATTACTTTCACTCCTAAGTAACAAACAACATACCTCAGTACAATAAGAATTAAGAACAGTGACCTGGCTATGATTATGCAGCTAATAAAATGTAAAACATTTGTGAACTGAGAAAGAAAATGAAGGTTATTGCTGAAATTTGAGAAAACATTTTAGAATAATCAGTTCCGCATTTTATAAAATTTCGATAAAAGTAGTCGTTTAAAAGTACATTGCAAGTGAACATATCTTTATCGATATCATTAATGGAAGGTGGCGACGACGAAAGAGCGGCAAACTTTGTGTATCCATTCTACTCTGCTCACAATTCCTATTATCCTACATACATATTCTCAGCATTTTCTTCTTCATTGATTCTTTGCCTATTTTTGCAAGAAAATATCCTAATCCTATTACAGTTCTTCAGTTCTTGAAACTAGAATAATAGTAAACCTATGCATTGTTATTTGAATTAAACTGTCAACACACCTTCATGGATATTAATGAATAAGTCTTTGATAGCAATCTGAACTGTTTTGGTTAATTATGCCATAAACAGAGAGACAATTACACGAGCTCGTTGAAAATAATAACGGCTTACATCAGTCAATAGTCTACACAAATTTGTCGTATATTACAATAGACTATATGGGATGCGCGGTGGGTCGTGAATCATTTAATATGGACTGGCACTTTTTACCTTAAGCACAAGATCAGTTGTTCCAATTGGTTCATTCCTAGTTTATGTGTAATTTTATGATAGAGTGGATATATAGTTCAGAACTTGGACCTTTCTTTTTATAACTCCACCACGCTAAGGTCTTAGGTTAGATGTTCGGCTAGTCTCAATGCTCCATGCTTCATTCCTCCCTCCTTATGAAAGGGGCTCAGGTTAGACGTCAGACTAGACTGTCTCTACAAAAACATTCCCTCCGACGTAACGTTGGAGCTCCTCTACCAAGCGAGTACCTTCATAGGAGTAGTGGGATAATGAAAGGAAAGATCGTAGAATTTGATGTTAAAACATCGTGTAAAACTTCATTTTAACAACCGATAAGTTGTGAGGATAGTACGAATGTAGATTATTAGCCAAAAAGGACGAGAGGGACAGAGTGTAGTGAAATAGCTCAGTCTTATAATTAGAAGCAAACTTTGGTGTTATAGGTGTTTAGTCTTGGAGCTATACTACCAGACAATTAGAACAGTTAGAACATTGTCACCTTGTAGGAACAGTAAATTTCGAGTCAAGAGCCGGTTAGATATTCTTCACTGTTTTTGAATAGGAGTGTCCGCACTAAACTTCAAGTTCAGGGCACCGTATGTCAATAAAGGATGTCCTTAAATGCAAGGGGATATTTCCCGAAACGTGAGAAGAACGTGGTCATACCTAAAGTGGAAAAAGGGCCTTCGTGATACCCTTTGATGACGAGTTTTTGTACCTTCACTTTTGAAATGTCTTACATTGCGTTGTACTGGCTTCAATGGTGCTCTTCTCTTCTCCCATCCCACAGTTTTATGTGCGTTCGCAAAGTTGTGGAAAGCGACTATTAGGTTCATCATGTCTGTCTGTCCTTCTGTCCGTCCGTCAACATGCAACAACTAGGCTCCCACTGAACAAATTTTCTTCAAATCTAATATTTTAGTATTTTTTTAAATCTGTCGAGAAAATGAAAGTTTCATTAAAATCTGACAAGAATAATGGGCACTTTACATGAAGACCTATGTCAATTTATGACAATATCTCGCCGAATTCTTCTTAGAATGAGAAAAGTCGCAGACCCTTGTAGATAAAATTAAATCACACATTTTTGGTGCAATAACTTCTTCCGAAAATCGCGTCATTTATTCTATTCTGATTCTATAGACACACACTCAGAATATTCAACACTTAGCGCTTTTCCACACCAACAATGGTTATGTGAACGTGCCTTAATGTTACTTTTACACTACGTATATATATTTTTTTACTTTGTCCATTGTCTATAATTTTAAAACCCTTAAAAAAACCACGTTTCGGAAGCCGACTTTGCTGCCGTCTTCAGGTAAAAACAAGCTTCACCTGGCTGACCCCTTAGATCGAGCTATTCTCAGTCAATAGGCACCAGACGGACGATGGACAAAGTCCAAAAAAAGGGATAATGTGTCAGTGAGCAATACACCATCGACTAAGCCCTACAGTGCTTTACTAAGTACATTGCCTGTCGTGTTAACCCGGGATACAGTTGACCCCCTCCACAATAAAATGCTGCTTTGTTTTTAGTGCTACTTACAAGGAAGCCACGGAATGTTCACTTGCAGGCGGTCAGAGCGACCCCAGTCCAGCAGTCCGGTGGTGCTCAAGCGGACCGTGGCTGATACGAGCACCACCGCTAGCCAAGTTCGGGACCCGGCACGTGACATCGCCATCATCAGCTGGTCGGTGTCGATATCTGTAGGAATGCAATGCAGTACTTATCACTACAAGCATAAACTGAATATCTGATTATTTTAATATTGTTATTTACATTTCACAAAGGAGACCAGTGAAGAGAGGGTCAGGCTACTCCTAGAAATCTGAATGGACAAATACAATTCAATTAGAGTAGTTTCGGATATCGACAAGGAAGGTAAAGTTTTACAAATACGTCAGTTTCGCAAGCTGTATGTTGGTCACGACACGAAAATTGGAATTTAACACCTGCCTACAACAAGGATGCACAAATCTCGTTCGTCAGGTCGCGTTGGCAAAAAATTTTGTAAGGTCGGCCTAGTATTTGTGGGCCCTCAGAAGGGAACCTGATTCATGTCACCCTTCTTGTACCCGGAGTTTTGAGGCAGGTTCTAGATGTTTGGAAAATTTGTGCAACCGTGGCTTATACGTGTATGTTATGCAAATACTGCACACAAAAAAATACGCCGAGACTTTTCGTTAGTGTACCTTGTACTGGTAGAGCTGCATATTTTGGAATAAGGACTTAGACACACGTACTTCCACAAGAAAAGTTCATATTTCCGTGAAGATACTGACATATTTAAGTAAACTCCACCCGCTTGTACCTCCTGGTAACCTCATGCGTGAAAAGCAAAAATTTAATATGGTTTTTTGTGGTATGATCGCAGTGATGTTCTCCATTTAAGCTTCATTATGATACGAAAATAAGAATTTTTATTTTCGTGTTCCATATTTAAGGCAATTCTTCACGTTCCTCAGTCTGTTCTTCAGGTATGTTATAACTTCTCCTTCAAGAGGTGACCTTTCCTTAGCACGATCGTCGCCATTATTTCTTACGGACAAAGACTGGTTGCAACGTGTAGATGCATCGAAGACATGCCATCCCAAATCACTTCCCTGATTACTGCAGTAATTCTTATAGGTCATTCTGAAATGGAGAAACGCTTTTGCGTATGCAGTATAGTGACTTACAGCAATTTTGTTTGATCTGAAAACCGTACTTTTTTTAAGGGTGTGAAGGGAATTCTGCGAATATTTTCTACATCTTGCTGACCATTTGAAAACATTTTGGCAAAGAATATGTTCACGAAAATGTACTGAGTAATTGTGATTTTAGTGAACACTGGCTTAGTGAAATCCAGAATTTATTATTGGATGTGAATGAAATTTTATCCTTATTTTACACACTTATTTTTCGATTTTGGTGAAATTCGGTACAAGAAAGCGCAAAAAAAGTTAAACGTGGCGAGTCTCGCAATAATTGGAGCAGGGAAGGCGATAATTTTCTTATGTGGATAAATAAAATTACATGTGTGTGTGTGTGTTTGTGTGTGTGTGTGTGTATGTGTACCGTGAATACGTACGGTAATAAGAAGAACACCTCGGTAAAGTCTGTTTATTACGTCACGGCTTGCAAGACCATTTATGGTCATGTTAAATTTATGTTGGTGTTGATGGTAAAAAAGACATTTTCTGTCACTAAATCATGGGGCTGGAGTAGCGTAGTTATTACAGCGACTAGGCTAAGGACCCAACGGAACAGAGTTTTCATCTCGGTGAAGGCAGGATATTTTCTCATCTGAAAACACGACCAGATCTTTTCTGAAGCCCACCTAGCCTCTCCTCCAATGGTTACCAGGGTTCCTTCCTGAGGGTAAAGCGGCGAAAAGGTAACTTTGACTACTTCACTTCTACCTACAGAAGACGTCGAGACAGAATTGAGATACATATTTATCCCTCCTGTGTGCTTTCAAGGCATGTACAAGAAAAATTTACTGTTTAACTGTCATTAAATCCTAATACACACATATCAAACGCGCTTTATACCAATTCCTTTTCACTGAATAAACAGCACACCAACCGGGTATGATGTAGTCTAATGTTCAGACATTCTGTCATCGTAGTTAAATTTCGTGTATAAAATGTCGAGACCAAATTTCTTTGCTTGTACGAGTTTTCATCTCAAACCAAGCTCACTTCACAGTAACACTATATTACATTACATAAAATTAGTCACCCTAGTGATAAAGTGCATAAACGAAATAGGTCCAATTGCACGTTGCACAGTACAAATGAGCACGCTCAGGGTGTAACAAATTTTCAGTAATTTTACACTGTCACATAGAAATCACGAAGCTTTATAGCACACGATAAACTTCAATGTTTTGCAGTAGAACATTCACGATGTACTGTTTACACGAATTTGCACTTCGTTGCATGTGGTCATTTCCGGTCAGGTAGATGACACTAAAATGTAACGTCACAGTGGGCCGCTCCCTTGTTCCATCGAAGCCACTTGACCTCAATCGCGCCCGTGGCTATGAATGGGTTCATTTGTGTATTGTTCGGAGAATGCTACCTGTCTGTCTCTCCTATAGGCACAGTAAATACCTTATAAGCAAGGAAGTCTCAACGGGGCACAGCTGGAAAGTGCGACTCAACTTTATTGTGAAGAATCATATCGTTCTTTTGGTTTCAGCTAAGTACTAAGCGCAAATACATTCGTTTTAAAAAACTGAGTAGAAGAATTACTTTAATCTAAATTACATTTAAAAATTCATTTCTTGCTTAAGGAGCACACTTTGTCTCTTCATTATAAATAACAATTGCAGAATAATGTTTAGGGAAATTATAGAAGTTTGTTTTGAGAATCAAGCGAAGTTCATTGATGTGCTCTGTGGGAACAAGGTGGGTTTCCTTATGTTAAACTTCATGGTTGTGTATGGAGAAAACACAGAGATTTAAAGAGTTAAAGTAACAGAAAAAGGAACTAGAACAAGAACAAGACAAAGAAGAACAAGGAGAAGGAAGAGGAAGAAGAAAAATGGAGGTGTGATTTAGGGAATGAATTCGGGGGGGGGGGGAATGGGGGAGGGAAGAAGAAATTACGAAGGAAGAAGGGGAAAACATTAAAATAAAATCAGCAAGTTAATCCATTATAATACAACTAGTACAGACGGGTATAATTCATTTGACAACATATGAAATGACTTTCCAAGTTTTCCTTGATTTTCACGAATTCTTCCAAAATAATTTCGTCTCGGTGTACAAGGCTCATTATGGTGAGGTTAAGATCGAAAGGATAGCTAAGGAGAGCGCATGGAATAAATGCACAATGCATAAAACCTTAGCAGTGGGAATACTTGAATGGATGAGGCAGTTTTAAATGTCTGAGTGTGTATGGCAGTGATGTATTAAAATGTGTGTTAAACACATGTGTTATGGGTGAAAGTTGACTGGAATCAGTTGGCATAGGACTCGTGTAATGCTGGTAATAAAACCGTCAGGTCCATTAAGAGATTAGAGACTTATTAACTGTACTCATGTGTTAGCATCTCAAGGGTGACTTAAGGCCATGCAGTTAGATTCGGTGAGATTTGTGACACGACACAAACCTCAGTCTCACAATCATCATCAATTTATAACAAGGTGGCCTTTCGCACAATAACAGAGGGACGAAAATGCAAGAGAAAAGGAAAGAAAAGTATTTATTACACAATATAATAATATATGCAAGGAGTTTCTTACGAATATATATGCCTGGAAAAAAAGAGACTTATTTACATCTGTAAATACTGTACCTGTTGGACGAGAATTCTACGTCAAGATTCTGAGCAGAGCAAATCAGCATCTGTCACACAAAATGGAACTGATGTTGTAGACGATTTTATATACGACTGGACGGAAGCTTTGCTAACACGTCAGGTCATCAACAGGGTCACTTTTTTTTAACTCTTTACATCACTTCCTAGTATTAGCGCTTGCATAAGTTACATAAACATGCACCAAATATTAAACATAAAAATACGCACGCACACAATAGCTTAAGTCCTGATATATAAATATTTAGGTATTTTAGAAATAATTGTTTTCTTTCATGCTTGTTTATAAGTAGCGTTTCCTGCCGTACGTCCTTTAAACCTTGTAGCTATAGCTATTCTGAACTTCACTTTTCCACCGTTGTTCACTTTTAATATTAAGCACATTATTACGACTTCATTTATTTTATCAGTTCCCCCTCTGTTCATTTTGGGTGTCCTTTTTCTATGGAGGCATTTTCGTTGGTGTTCGAGCTTATGTCGTCTTTATCTGCAGGCCACGTGGTGCTGTTTTTATTTCCATCACTGACAGACTGAAAGTTGTGTAGACAGCTAAAATAGGTGACAATGATGATGGCCTTGTAAGATCGAAATACATTTATCCAGACCTAAAAAAATCGTGAAACGAAAGCCACATTTTAGTGTAATATGTATTGGTTTTCCCTAGAGCTTCGAGGCAATGCAGAGTTACATGATCTCGCTACACATTATGTCGCTAACTTATAATAATTTCATGGGGCGCAGTTTCCTTCCATCCTCCATCTCAGCCACTGCGCCTCACATAACAGATCTTTGCTGGTTCGTATTTTCCATCGGTTAAACGACATCGAGTAGCATAAATGAACAGTAGCACTAAAGGACTTGGCACACAAGTTACGTTTCTTATAGCGCCGGACGATTAAAATATAAAAGAAATTCCGTATCTGTTCCTAAGCTCTAGGATTAGTGTTTGTGCACATTTCCTACGAGCACTTTAATATCTGTTTCGGACATAAACATGTTTCTTATATGCTCAAAAGCACACAACATTCATCAAATAATGGTGATGGTTATTAATGCCAATTTATATATGTATTTATTTATTTATTTATTTACTGAAGCTCTTAGTGTTTCAGATTATTTCCCTTGAAGGCAAATCGAATAATCTTGCATACAAGAAAAATAAATCCACGTAGACAATGAAATGACTCCTGCCCATAAATAATAATTTAGGTTAATAAAGTATTTTCTCTATAAGACGAAATTTAGGCTGATGATGTAGTAGTTCTATCCAAAGGTGGAAATTTACATAGATAAAACATTTAGCTCTGAATCTAAGAAGAAATTAATGTTCGTAATGCAATTAAAATTTTAAGTCGCCAATTCAGATATTCCTGTCAATGAGTAAAAAATGTGAGGCCGATAGCATGGCATGCCTACTGGAAAATACAAGGTGGTCTTGTACAAACATGTGACATGAGACACTTTAATAGCTAGAACGTTCAATGGCTGTACTTACAACATGCATTTCATTTGACCTCTTCACTATCCTTCAGTTGTCAGGAGTCCAGGTCTCCATTGATGCAGCGCAACATTGCGATTATAAAAATATTTAAAGACCTGCAAAAATAGAGCACAGATATGTGAACATTCTTCCCTTCTTACCTTTATTTGAGTACAAACAAAATTTTGACAACAAATTTAACACAAATATTATTATCTAACAGATTAAAAGTCCAGTTTATACAATCTTCAGTACTGTAAGTTGGCAGACTTCTCTACATATAGCGACAATATGCAGTCAGTTACTTTCTCACATCCCTGCTTAGGAAGTAAAGGAGGCTAGGTGTTGGTACATGAAAAAGACATAGTTTAACCCTGACTTAAAGTCTTCACAAATGAAAGAGCTTTACGGGTCTGCAGATTTCATGGCACATAATTAATGCAAGCAACAATTATGAATGTAATTTATTTAAAGGGAAAGTAAATAGCAAGTGGCATGGGGATGTACAAAATGACACAATGACCACGTTCGTAATTTGTCTTTTCCGTTAATATTATTATGGTGATCGAATCATATAGACAATGTTTGCCTGGCATGAAGGGAGGGGGGGGGGGTGGAATATTTTAGGAAGTTATGTGCTGTGTGCCTATGAAAATGGAAATCTAAGCGAAATCCATTTTCATAGGCACACAGCCATATTGCAAGGTAGAAAACATTCAAGTAAGCATAATTGCCGATTGAACGGTCGTTAATTGTGCCCCAGATTCAAATCTTTTCAAATGTTACGTCGTGTCCACTGACACAACTTAGAAATATTTCGAAGGAAGGGGACATAGCCAGGACTGATTTACCCTAAAGATGAAAGTCCTATAATCTTACGAAACGTCGGCAATTAGCCAACAATCTATATGGTGTAGCGCAGCAGAAGATCTGAAACTTTAGGAAAGGTGTGTGAGAAATTAAACAAGCAAAGTACGTTGTCTTACAAAAATTTTTACAATCCTTTTATATTAAAAAAAGTCTTTCTTGGAGAAAGAGGAAAGAGTGAATCATCGCCTTATACCTAGAAAAACAATGAAACATTTACCTAGAGGAAGAGTATTTGCTGGTGTACGCCCGCAATTTCATTATTCCAGTCAACCTTTTCCAAAGCGGAAGGAATGGGCTTCTTTGCACAAACCTTAACGTTGAATTTATGGTAATTTTTCATAAAATACTCATATGACAAAAACGAACCTAATGATTGAAATCTCATAGTAGGCGTGTTAAAATAACTAACCGCACAGAGGAAAATCCTTATAGAATAGTCAGTAAACATTTAGTCCGTTAAGATTTTTAAACTTTCTCTTCTTTTTTTTTTTTTGAAACAGAAAATTTATTATCGTGTTCGCACGAGATGTTATGTGAACCCCATCTTCAGCCGTATCAATTATGCCTTCTCATAATACAACGAGTTCTGCTATTATGTATGTGTTGTTAATGCGTATTGGCTGTAACGCGACTGGTGAATAGGTAAAAGATGTTTGCATAACGCGAAATTACGCATACGTTTGTTGATTTCCTTCAAAGCGAGGTCTCACAAGAAGACAACTATAGCTTTGTAGCAGAAAAGACTGTACATTGTTGCATTGATAAATTTAAATTTTAAGCATTTGGTTCCTTTAATATTACCTGCGTCTCTATGACGTCACATCAGGATTTTTTGCAAATACAAGGTGACGAAAGACAACTGATGTTTTCCCTGCGGTGACTACGAAGAATACTGTCTTCTCTGATGAGATTGGTACTTATCTAGCAGACTATACGGCGACACAGCCAACAAAATTGTAACCTTTCTATGCTTATTAATGGATGTGATCGACTGGTGTACGCAACAACTTAACATGGTCTAATATTTCGAAAAGCCTTTTAGAGAAAAAACTAAAAATGATGATTATTTATACAAGCTAATACAAGAGAATAACCAATTATACATCAGCTCCCTTGCGGTGGCTTTTGTTTCTGCGATTTAGAACTTTATTCTTGTACTACGAGGCGCAATAAAATGTCTATTGCTGCCTGAAAGAGACAAGAACAGTCAGTTCTGCTATAGCACGATAATTGCATTATTAACGAGTCATCGCATTATAGCAAATCGCGTAAAAATAATGATTATATTTCAGAATGGTCGCTGAAATCACGTAATAACCAAAACGCATATGCAGTAGTTTAATCATACAGAAAGCATTCTCCTACCCATCAATCGCCTTTACAAACAATTCGCTTTAACGAAACAAGCGTAATGGCAGAATTGACTGCCATTCATTTTAACATGTACCATCATGAATACCTCACCCTTCTGTCCGTTGGATCTCTGTCATCTCAGTTATATCCTAGTTCTAAATATTTTTCGTGGCTTAACAACCCTACGTGGATCTTGGCCCCAATATTTTCGAGGTTTTGAGATCATCTGCAGACACACCACACTCGGCAGGACTGCTCTGAACGAGGAATCTACCCGTCGCAGAGAACACCAACAAGGGAAAGATATCCATGCCCCCAGCGGGATTGGAACCCTCAACCCCAGCTAGCGAGCGACTGCAGACTCACGCCTTAGACCGCGCGGCTACCGGGATCAGCGGTTATGAACGTATGATAAGTCACTGGAAGCCAAAGATTTGGGTCCTAAGAGATGTTAAAGTGCGATTTTTTACAGCATATGAAACGGGGCATTATGCCAGACAGGCACTCCTACAAGACCTTGCCTCTTATTTAATCCTCTAGCACACGTATTCACAACAATTCGAATGCAAGAGCTAAATGAGGATACATTCGTGTTAGCTGTAGTTACATGCACAATAAGCAGCAAAGCTTCCGCAATTGAGCAACCTTTTCTACTTAACAAGCCTCACACCTATAAATTTCTTTGTGCTGAAGAATTCAATGTTTAGATACGTGATTTATGAATATAAATCCATTTTCATTCGCGTTAAGTTCAAAGGCTGCTATTAGGCGAGTGCTACGTGTTAATCTCTCAAGCTGCAATTGTCATAAATATTTTACTTCATGAAACCCTCTTAAGTCACTGCATGTGCTTTTCCCTTACATTTCAGAAGAAATTAGGAGTAACTTGGATTCCATTTGGGAAATGATTTATTGACTCGTATCCGATAATTTAAATCTACGCAGGAACCAATAGCAGCTGTCTACAGGTAACAAAAGTTTACGTTACACTTCTTCGCCTGTGTTATTTAATAATACAAAAAGTGTGTACAGTAGTCATTCAGATACGAATATAAATATAAATGTTTAGTAGACAAGAGAGGAGAAGATCATGTCCGATTTAAGATATTGCTGTCACAAAGATTCAAATCATATCTCCTGAAAAAATACATGTGACATTAGAGCTAGAAACAATTTGTCGTTATCCTGGCGTGTCGGTGGAAAAGTTGCAACAACATTTGTAGATGCGGATAGCTGGTAATCCCCATGTTGTGGGTTGCTCCCTGGACATTGTAGTAACAGGTAGTGTAACATTCCATCTGCGCCAAGCCCTGCGCCTAGCTACAGAATGCACGGCCTAATTATCAATATTCAACATCTGCATCTCTGGATTAGAAAGTTTAATTGGTTGTTCCTGTTGTCAGAGGCCTTAAGTTTATATGAATTATCTTGTGGCCCATCATGATTGTAATTACAAGACATGGAATGCAAGTTGCACTTTGAAACGTTCTGCAAGACTGTGGCTTCTAGTCCTCTTGGCTACTCTTTTACAAACGGGCTTGACATGATGGAAAAAGCTGCTCTGTTTTCCTTGTTATTATGATTTTGGCGACGGGCCAATTTCTGTTGTGACTTAAATTTCTACTTCGAAAAAATCAGGTCGGAACATGCAAGAAGGTAGTAACTGACATATTTAAAGTTCAGATTCAAACAATGAAGTGCATTAGTGGCTATAAGTCTTCAAAAGCCGCAACGTCTACTCCAATCCAAAGCATACTAATTTCCTATATAGGTTTTCACCTCATGACAATTATTTTATTTTACTGCAGTTACCAAACTCTTCTAAGAAAAGCGAAGGCCTTCTGCTTTCTCCATAAACAACGAACTTATCCACACCATTGGATCCTACGCAGTTTTTGTTCCCAATGTTGCGCACAGGCAAATTACAATCTATGTTAAATATAAAAATTACACAGTATTTCTCCTCGTAATGGTTTGTATCCTGCTGTAGAACAGATGTACTCATTTCTTTGGTGACTGTTCTATTTCAGCCATAAGATCCTACAATCTTTTCTGTCAGCTTCCGCCGACTTTTATAGCGCAAAAATCTTGGCTTTCATTCCCAACAAAATCAATATTTGCGGCTACACAATTTTCTTAAAATGTTTGTATAAAGTTAGTTAACAACACTAGCCTATTATTAATATTATTATTATTATTATTAAAGTAGCTTATTGGTCACTAAGCGTAGGTCAAGTAAATGCTGATGTCCTCATTAGCTCCATGAATTCAGTTTAGTTACTTTCAGGCAGTTCTCACAAACAACAATCAGTCTGCAAAATTTTTCTCCAATTCGTTTGACGTGTATCGGATAGACAATCTGTTACACATAACCCACCTCTAAGGCCTTCAAAGTGGTCCCTTTCTTTCAGGAGATAAGTGTAACGAATTACATACTTTCAGAGAATCAGGCTTTAGACATGGTTATAAACAGTGAAATAGGCCTATTTTATTGTAGTTCTAAGTATTGAAAGTTAACGATTTCGATATTATTAAAAGCTCTATGTTTACTGGGGAGGCCTAGGCGTAGATGGGTGGATAATATTAGGATGGATCTCCAGGAGATAGGATGTGGATATATGGACTGGATTGGGCGGGCCCAGGATAGAGATAGGTGGCGGACGCTTGTGAGTGCGGTAATGAACCTTCGGGTTCCGTAAAATGCGGGGAATTTCTTGACTAGCTGCAAACCAGTTAGC
>Ga0131853_10011590_pt1 | contig 16149 bp, 13 predicted proteins | sample TergutLab28metaG_FD_92764 | JGI IMG/M metagenome (GOLD analysis project Ga0131853, IMG submission 92764) | Labiotermes labralis P1 segment gut microbial communities from Petit-Saut dam, French Guiana - Lab288 P1 (version 2) (version 2) | ecosystem: Host-associated > Arthropoda: Insects >...
GCTGGTTTATTATTTTGTTCCGTTTATTGTCAGTAATCGTTACCTTCTATTCCGAGATTCAAACGGTCATAACTCTGTAACCGTCCAAAATCGGACACATGTTTATATGAACTTTTTTGATCATAAAGACCTAGGAAATTACCTCCTGCAGTTATGCCCTAAAGTCGTGAAACACCCTGTATATATATATATATATATACACACACACAAACACACATTATCAATATATCTTCAGTCACACTTGGGAGACCCAGGCCTACATGGGTGGATAATATTAAGATGAATCTTCAGGAAGTGGGATGTGGTGGTATGGACTGGATCAAGCTGGCTTGGGACAGGGACAGTTGGTGGGCATTTGTGAATGCAGTAATGAACCTTTGGGTTCCATAAAATGCAGGGAGTTGCATGACTAGCTAAGAACCGGTTAGCTTCTCAAGGACCCTGCTCCATGGAGTGAGTGAGAGAGTGAGTGATTAATAAGTAGGTAAGTAAATAAGTAAAGTAATTAAGTCCGTTAAGTCAATGAGTGAGTGTGTGCGTGAGTGAGTGAGTGAGTGGCTGGGTGAATAAGTAAGTAAGCAATTAAGTATTAAGTATACTTCAGTCATGTTGAAGACAAAAACATCGCCTCACAGACAGCAACTGTCTCAACACTGCTTCACTTGCTGAACAAATTAGGTTGTCTATTTTGAAAATTTTATACATATGGAAAAAATGTACTACTTCATTATCTGCCAAGGTGAAACCAACAGCATGTTTTTCCCAAGAATCTCCCCTGCCAGAAAGTCCGTAAAAACGGTTGAGGAGTGCCAAGCTTCCTGCAAATCTCCAACATTTTTCAACATTTCTACATACCTACTTGGCCAACACAAGTTCAGATATCCAGCACTAGATACTTTACAAAGATACACTAACTGGAAATTGACTAAGATGCTCAGTGCATTTCACCATTACGTCAAACGGCAGCATCCAAAACTGACTTCAAAATTTTAGCCAATAATTATTGGTGTCCAGTTGGTTCATTGGATTATATATACATATATATTTGTATTACATTACATAGGTAATAAAAAAAGGGAAGGGAAATGCAGCAGCTAAAACAGGACCGGATATTAACTTACAAATTAAATGATTAGGTCCGTCCATGAGGTTACTGGTTGCGCTACACACACCTTAGGCATAAAGACATAGTATCCAGAAAATTACGATAATTTGCAACTCTCGGTCTTAGAGGATCCGTCCGCCGTAACATTTACTGTACATGGTAACAAGCATAACTTGATGTGACAAGCTACATTTTTTGGTTGTGACATCACCGACAGAAAACATTAAGCAGAAATTATTGGTATTCGAAAGGAGGTTATTGAGACGAATTTTTGGTCCGACGCAGAAAACAAATGGAGAATGGAGACAGAAAACAAACGAGGGGTTGGAAAAAATCGATTAACCATCAAAATATAGTAAGGTACATTAAAAGTAAGAGACTGAGTTGGGTGGGACATGTTGAAAGAATGCCTGATGAAAGAGTAGTTAAAAGCATTTATAAATGGAAACCACACACAACGAGACCGAAAGGAAGGCCAAGATTAAGATGGGATGACGACGTGAGAGACGATTTGAGGAAGATGGGAGTTAAATAATTGGAAACAGAAGGCACAGGAAAGGAAACCATGGAGAGGACTAACTGAGCAAGCCAAAACTCACAAAGAGTTGTAGAGCTGAGGAAGAAGAAGAAATCACCGAAGAACACCAGCACAAGCAGTATGTGAGCAACTACATAAACATTACACAGAGGTGACAAAAACCACACAGTGCAAGAACAAGTGCGTTCTCTTTCTTGTGCTCCAATAGGCAGCATTTTATTCAGTCTTGTAAACAACAACTAGTACTAAGATTACACAGTACTGTTACTCGTTGATCTCTGCCCACGATATGTGGTGCGTGTCATTCTCATTTCACACTGCCCTAAACGTTGTTTCACTTTAACACTGAAAAATTTTGGTGCCCGAAGATAAGATAAACACTGCTGGACTCAAGGTAATGATTTCCCAAGTTATTTCAATAAATTTCCACAGTAACAATTTAGGTTTTACTACCCTATGTTGAGATTTAAATGAACGTCATCAAATGGTTAAACTAGGACTGATGGAAGATCACATTACAACTTGATGAAATCTAACGTTCGGCAACATATAACCGATACAGGGTGTAAGTCTTTTATTATTTATAAATACTTACCACTGTGTTACAATTGCCTACAGTATTCAGTACAGTAACATGCTGTACAGGTTTGTAGCCTTGGAGCAAGAGGCTATACCGTATAGCCTAAATGTTTAGTAGTCTATACTATGTAGGTTTGTGTAAGTACACTCTATGACGTTCGCACAATGACAATATTGCCTAGCGACGCATTTCTCAGAACATATCCCCGTCACTAAGTGACACATGACTGTAATATGCCAGCATCAATCAGAATTATTTGAAACTCTATGTAGGTCATTTAAAAAGTTCTGCATACTGCAACTGCGCGACCAATAGGATGTGCAATTGTTCTGATTTTTGTGACAGTTGTGAGCCAGACTAAGGTACAGAACACTGTGTGCGTATTGGCAGACTATGTGGTCCGTGTTCTGCAAAACGGAGCCTTGATATGGAAGAAGAAACTGACTGGAGTCAGATTTTGCGCAGTGACCAGCGATCACACATTAACACTCAGCCTCATGCCTCAGGTGCAGTATCAGAAATTTGGGAAAAGTGTGGATGGCAAGTGGTTCCCACCCGCCATACGGTCTTGACATGGGCCCACCAGCCTTTGACTTGTTCCCAAATTTGAAGAAACCACTCCGTGGAAAACGCTTCAGAAGCATTGAGAAGGTGTCTAATGATGTGACCCGAGTAATCAGACGCATCAACAACGAAGGCGTCCTGACAGGAATACAAGACTTGCCCAAACGGTGGACCGCTGTGATAAAGCACTATGGAGATTACATTGAATGCCTGTAAATGTATTTTGTAAAATAAATTCATTTTTAAAAAGAAAACGTACAGTGTGCAGAGAAAACGAACAGTGGGCAGAGAAAACACTACAGTGCGCAGAAAAAACATACAGTGCACAGAGAAAATATGCAGTGCGCAGAGAAAACGTACAGTGAGCAAAGAAAACGTACAGTGCGCAGAGAAAATGTACAGTGTGCAGAGAAAACATACAGTGTGCAGAGAAAAGATACAGTGTTCAGAGAAAACGTACAGTGTGCAGAGAAAACTTACAGTGCGCAGAGAAAACGTACAGTGCGCAAAACTTTTGAAGTGACCCCACGTATAATGGAACACTTCAAGCAAGCAGAGAAAAATACCATGTCAAATTTCTGTGCAACTAACACAAAAGCCACTGCCATAATTTTCCAAAATTAGACCTAAATAGGATAAAGGATATATATATATACTAGAGTTTATTTTATGTTTATGGTTCCGTGCATCGCTTATCTATATTAATAATTGCAACACAAAGCAGTCTATTTACTATTCTGCAAGTTCATTCTACATGTTTCGGGTGTCAACCACACCCATCACCCGGTTCTGGTCATATATTTGTGCAGCTACCTCTCTCCAATACGGCCAAAATACCCGAAACATGTAGAGTGAACTTGCAGAATAATAAATAGAATGCTCTGTGTTGCAACTCGGACAATTATTAATATATACTAGAAGTACTTCAATCACAATTTACAGAGAATCAGCACTCGGCAGTGTACAGGAGATAAATGACTGACCTTTCCGTTTCTTTCTTGTCTTCTTCTTTCTTGAAAGTAATTTGTTTGGGGAAAGTTTCCCTCCGCTGGACGGACGTCTCTTCTCGGCGTCGGAATCCCAGTACCACTGAGCTAGATAAAAATGTCTGGCATACGTCAGTGCTTGATCGTTTTGCCCATTAACAGCCAGATAATCAAGCAACACCCGCTGCAAGAACTGGGTACGTTCTTCTTCGTAGTCGAGCCCTTCCGCTCCTCTCTCCTGAAACACGAAGTATAAAAGTTTAGTGTTGAAACACGTGCATACACAGTGTAAGCGCCCTTGGAGGATACAACTCTCTGTTTCTCATAATTGTCATCCTATCAATATTTCACCTGAATATCACACAGCTTCTCCAAAAACTGCTTACAACAAAGAAATCTCAACTTAGCTTCGTTCAATGATATATAAAAAACCAACAACTCCTCCAACACACTCTCCAACTACCAGCAATTACCTTGATTACAACAGTTCAAAATCAATGGGCTGTTCGGAGACAGAGACAAAAAGATATCTACAATATAACCAACATCCATATACACCCTAATTATCCTTCAATATAAGACGGTTAATTGTAAATTTTACGTTTTGTTGACCGTGCATCCCTGTATAATCTGTTTCAAATGAAGCCAACTAGGTGCACACTACTTCATAGTATATTTATTTCAACTCCTCGATGTGTTTCGGGCAACTATGTGCCCATCGTCAGGAGAACTCACTGCATCTATACGAAACCAGTATTTTTCATTGTGTATCAGTGGCCATCTGGTCTGCTTCTTAGTACATTTATTTCAACTTCTCTACGTGTTTCAGGCAACTATGTGCCCATCATCAGGGGAACTCACTGCATCTATACGAAACCGGTATTTTTCACTCTGTATCGGTGGCCGTCTGGTCTCACTGCATCTAACCGAAACCGGTATTTTTCACTCTGTATTGGTGGTTGTCTGGTCTGCTTCTTAGTACATTTATTTCAACTTCTCTACGTGTTTCGGGCAACTATGTGCCCATCATCAGGGGAAGTCACTGAATCTATACGAAACCAGTATTTTTCACTCTGTATCGGTGGCCATCTGGTCTGCTTCTTAGTACATTTATTTCAACTTCTCTACGTGTTTCGGGCAACTATGTGCCCATCATCAGGGGAACTCACTACATCTATGCGACACTGGTATTTTTCACTGTATATCGATGGCCGTCTGGTCTGCAGAATACACAGTGAAAAATACCAGTGTCGTATAGATGCAGTGAGTTCTCCTGACGATGGACACATAGTTGCCCGAAACATGTACAGAATTTGAATTAAACATACTAAGAAGTAATGTGCACCTAGTTGGCTTCATATGCAACAGGTTAACTGCAATATTTAAATCTCACTTAAATTCCAACACCTTTCAGTGCAGTTTGGGCAAGCTCATTCTGTTGTGCTAGTTCACAACTAGCATTCCAATCCACACAAACACAAACATATAGTGTTCAGGTGTTGAGCTTGTGTGGATTGGCATGCTAATGATTACAGGGCAGTAACTGCTCAATACATTTGGATATTAGGTATTACCTGACAATGGCCCATTTTGATTGAAATATGGTGTAAGCAAATTTACTATATATATATAAGGGGTGCTAAAAAAAAGTATACACATTTTAAGAAAGAAAAAAACTGTATTAACCCTTTCAACGCTGAGTTAAATCTCATCTGCCATTTGCTGGCATTATTAAGAGCTCACCATATTCTCCACGTTAGCAGAATAAGGGTTGAAATTGTAATACTCAATTTACACCGATAACAAAAGATGAATACAAGTCACGTTTGACTTATGCAATTACAAGCGGTGCTCAAATTGGTTTTGAGCGAACGTCCTACTACACACTGCTACCGTAATTCAATTCAACTTCGAAAAGTAATACATAGATAACATCTCTTAAAATGTGTATACATTTTTTTGACACACCCTGTATATATAAAATCATCCTTAGTTGTGACTGACAGTGCCCTTTTCTCTAAAGTGTAACAACTCGTAATGTGTGTGTGTTATTTTTTAACCAAATGAAAAACAACAAAAATAAAATAAACTAACAATCAAATATTTATTTTGAAATTAAAATTGTAAGCATGCATATTTGGCAACATGGTACTGGGCCTTCATATCTACGACAGATTTGCATTTGTGCACAAACACGCAGCGCCTCTGAAGAACAATAAACTGAAATGCTCTGTCACATTATCTAGCTACACCCTTCAACAACATGTTAACACAAAAAATCTTAAGAGGATTTCCAGACATTTCAAAGGGATACTGTGCCTCTACAATATCAGAAACAATCCACCCAGTGACGCAGGATTACACCTTAAAGGGGGGGGGGAATAACCTCTCCTTCTTGGAATTACATAAAACCAAACACCCACCACATAAACATATCACAACAAAATAACATTTCTTCACACTCTACATATCTCAGAATACTGACACCAGGAAGAACAATTTACAAATCACAACCTGCTTGCCTCCAACTATTAACACTGTGCCTTCATGCACTTCACTTTCCATCTCTTACATACAGCAACCAAGCAACGAGCTCCGTTACATTGCTGACATTACAGAGCCTTCTTTCGCACTGAGAAATGGTACCAAACTACCAGAAATTCATTTCTGGAACTGTCCCCGTGGGACTTGCTGAATGGCAAGGCAACAACGGCCAGTGAGCACCATGCAACCAAGTGTTACTGATAATACTCATCTACAATGGTAAGATAAAGCAATCCCATTACAGGCCTGGACAGGCCCTGAGGGTTCCAGGAGGTTGAGGCTCCCATATTTCAAGACAATCACCACACGAAGGTGGTAAGGTTGTCAGCCCTACGCACCGGCTGCCTTTATCCCAGGAAATATTACTGGTACTCATTTCTGTTAGAGGCTGAGCCAACCCCCAGGGCCACAGTGCAGCCAGAAGGATTATGTCAATGAAAAATTTCGATGACACCATCGGGGAATCGAACCCGTGACCTTCCGGCTTGCAGCGCCGTCCCTACACCAACTGCGCCACCGCGTACCCCACAACAGTCAAGATGCTTGTGATTAATACCCACATACAGCAGTAATGACACGGATGATTAACTGTGACTGATAAAACCACCAACAATGTCAAAATTCATTTTTCACTGTAAAATGCCCGTATGTTTCCAAGAATGTATGAAACGCAGTACCATACGTATAAAATTAACAATAAGAAAGTAGACGGGTATAAAAGTTTGATTCAACAATAATAAAACAGTATACAATACAGGAACTTGAACATCAGGCTTACAATTACAAAAGCAGTCAACCTCACTTAAACTTTAGGTACCGGAATTATTTTTTTTTATTTTAGCACACCCTGTATATAGAATGTGAATAATACAGGAACCAAATACATTAGAATTATGAAACAAACTGCATTTTGAAGGGAAAAAAATGGACAGTATATATCATGTTTAAAATATTCAGTAGCTATATTTGTTGAATAAATATATAAAATGCAACTTTAGAGGTTAGCGGTGCGGTACGACAACTACAGTTGACATTAGGCGTCAAAAGGTTAATGACAGAAGGAAATCAACTGAACTGAAAATAACATATAGCCACATTAGTGGGAGAGGGGGAAAGCTAAACTGACAGTCATGTGGTTTCATTTCGATTTACTGAAACAAGTCACAGCGTTAAAATGGTATTAAAATGGGAGATCCCAAAAGGTCAAAACATGAACACTGAGGTTAAGACAACTGTGCTCAGGGTTCACTTGATACAAATAACGTCACAACAAAGCCTAAAGACCTTCTGCAAATATATGAAGGTAACCGATCTGTAGAAAACAACTTAAGTTACCAGTTTCTTATCCACAGTATTGCTGTCTTCCAACTCCTTCTGCTCTTCTGCCCTGATCTCATTAATTATCTGGTCGATGGTGTTCAACCTCAACTGTGACAGAACTGCATCCTTCCTCAGCCTTGCAGCTACCACTCCAAGATAATCAAGGGATGCCACTCGTAGTGACATGTCAGTACCTTTATTTACAAAATTGCTTACCTGAAACAAAGGGCACACAATGGTAAACCACACTTCATTTGTTACCCCTACCTAACCCTTCCTCGCGATTCAAAGCCCGTTATTAATATCCATTGTCGGGGGTGTTCTAACTGGACCGGAACACACCAGAATGGCATTCAGGTTGATACAAAAAAATTAGGTATTCTTGATGATAAAGTTGTAGAGATAAAGCAGTCCATTACAGGCCTAGAGTGGCCCAGAGGGTTCCAGGAAATTAAGGTTCCCAGATTTCATGACAACAGCACAGGATGGTGGCAAGGTTGTCAGCCTTACGCACCGGCCGCCTTTACCCCAGGAAATGCTCCTGGTACTCATTTCTGTTAGAGGCTGAATCGACCCAAGGACCATAGTGCGATCGGAAGGATAACGTCAATGAAAAATTCCAATGACATCAGCTGGGATTGAACCGGCGACCTTCCGATTTGTAGCACAGCACCTTAACCGCTGTGCCACCGCGGGATGATAAAGTCGTACTCAATCAAATCCATAAAAGAATTGTACTTATGGTTCCAGCTGTTAAAATTTTAAATTCTGATGAGTGACTGTCACTGAACAATTTTATCTTTGGTACTAAGAAGGAATGAATAATCACTTTAACAAACAAACAAAAAAAAAAAGGAGAGAACAAAACTACCGTAAACATTTCAATACTGAGCAGTGTGACACAGGGTATGTATTACAGCTTCTTTGTTGTGGCCAAAATTTCCGTTCCAGTCACCATTAGAAAGTTGAACGATTTAAAGATGAAGAAGAGACTGGTTTATTTAAAAGATCCAGTTTGTATCATGCAGTAAGCACTTTTCATCTCGGTTATAAAAAGCAATCAGTTTATGTTATATGCGGCAGAATTCTCTGTTTGTTCTCAGATCAATACAAAACACATAAATATAGTGTGGGCAGAGCGTACAGTTGTTGAATGTTAGACTGTTGGTGCATTACATAACCAACAAGCTTTAAAAGGGTAAAACACACATACACACACACACATGAACGCACTCGTGTGCGCGCACACACACACATGGTCAATATTACATGCGAACACTGTATGTGTGTGTGTGTGTGCGCGCGCACGCGCGAATGTGCGTGCATGTGTGTGTGTGTGTATGAATGTATGTACGTATGCATGTACATGCCAACAGCAAACAAAAGAAGCACACAATACACACCATGCCACAGCCCGAGCAACAAAGATTAAGATCAAGGTGGTCTGAGCAGGCATACAGCTGTCAGTCTTACAGCAAAGTCAAAGAAAAGAGTTTAAGAACCAGAATTCACAAATGTTTAAAGCGTTCACAGCAATGTATATAATATAAGTTCTTCTGGGCTGTGATGGTGTGTCATATACCTAAAGAACTAATACCTAAGAAATTTAATAGTCTGTGACAACTCAGTTCCTATTATAAAGCATAAATGTATGTGCAAGGTTACCGAATTTTGTCACAGTGTTAGTAATGTAGTAACTACACATAAGTGCCTTTTATAACAGTGGATTCAAAAAAAAAAACCAGTATGTGTTGTGTTAAACAAAACTGGGCTGTAAACAAGTACATCAATTTTTGTTACAAACGGTGGCATATACCACTCACACAACTACGTGTGGTTTTAATGGGTACACTGCGTGATGCGTTTGGGATGTTGCTTGTGAGGGAGAAGACCATTCAGAAGACATACGAAGAGATGGAAGGACAACATTAAAATGGTTCTTCAACAAGATGGGAGGGGTAGATTCATTTGATTAAACACAAGGACCAGTGCTGGGCTCTTGGGAACACAGTAATGTTTGACGTTTATTGGACCGTGCATCATTGTGATAGCTGACGAATAAAAAACCAACTAGATGTCACTTGTTACTTTTATTTTACTTCTAAGAGACTCAACATGTTTCGAGCATCAAAGTGTCCATCTTCAGGAGTTTGCGACTATGTTGTTGAACTACCAAGTTGGCCGTTTCGTTCTTGATTTGATGTGTGTTGGAGTTAGGGTGCGGTTTGGCTAGGGTGGTATCCGGGCTGCCGGCAGCCTGGATACCACCCTAGCTGAACCGCACCCTAACTCCAACACACATCAAATCAAGAACGAAATGGCCAATGTGGTAGTTCAAATACACAGTCGCGAACTCCTGAAGATGGGCACATTAATGCTCAAAACATGTTGAGTCTCTTAGAAGTAAAATAAAGGTAACAAGTGACATCTAGTTGGTTTTTTATTCATCAGCTAACAGTAATGTTTGTTGAGGTAACATAAAATTTGGGAAAATTTTTTATAAGCTGAGGAACTACTAGCTTTTCAAGGATTCTACCCCGGTAGTTTACATTCAAATATCTTAAGACAGACAACAAATCTGAAACGGTATGAGAAGCCCATAAGAAACTTGTAACTGGAAGTCTTACCAACAGCTTTCCAAGTAAGCTCAACAGCAGTTCGGTTGCTGGCCACTCAGGTTTGTTTACTGTAGTTAGAAGATCTTGCACGAAATTCTCAAATAAAGGTCGGTAGTCAATTTCTTCCGTCTTGCTGCCACACTTGTTCAGAAAAACCGAAAGGAAATTGGCAGCAGTTCTGTATGCAGTCTCATACTTGCTGATAATCAGAACATCACGATCAACCTGGCACAGGGAAGAACAATATCAGCATATAAAGGTACCCCAACAGATCAACTGCCCTGTGAAAATAATCACTAAATATTACTATATGCCAAGCTAGTATTTTGGGAGCCCCAACTTCACCAAAAACCCCACCCCCCCCAAAAAAAAAAAAAACACACACAGTTAACTTTCCTGTTTCATACTGAAGGTGCCAAACAGAATACCCACAGGTATCACAAAACTGAGACCATACTCATGGTAGCCATTGCTGTCCAAGTCCATCTGCTCACTATACTGACCACCCTGTCCTGGCTCAAGCAATCCCCATTACAGGCCTGAACAGGCCCAGAGGGTTCCAGGAGGTTGAGGCTCCCTAATTTCAAGACAATCAGTACATGAAGGTGGTAAGGTTGTCAGCCCTATGCACTGGCAACCTTTACCACCCAGGAAATATTCCTGGTACTCATTTCTGTTAAGAGGTTGAGTCAACCCCAGGGCCACAGTGTGGCTGGAAGGATAATGTCAACGAAAAATTCCGACGACATGATTGGGAATCGAACCCGTGACCTCCTGGATTGTAGAGCAGTGCCTCAACCAACTGCGCCACCGTGTGCCCCATCCTCGATCAAGCACCTGTAATAAATTAGGTTCATGCCAGACATGTGCCATCTAAGTAATAAATCTGCACCGCCTCATATTGACTACAAGGGATAAGCCACATCAGTGGCATATGGACACCTTCACCTGCATAATCTTCCAAGACTAGATCATGTTCATCACAGTGCCAATCTACGTGCTGCACACAGTACGGACAACCAAAATTAGGACGGCCAGAACTGTTCAAAACTTTCTCCCCCACTTTCACTCACTCATGAGTGTGTGTTTGCCCACCTAAAGCTATTTCACAATTACAAATAATCCTGCAAAAACTCTTTAAGACCACTTACATGTACCAGCTTGTCCTTACTCTCCTCTTCATTCTCCTTTCCTTCAGCTTGTGCTCTTTCTGTTCCTTCTGGCTGAAACCTTTCAGGCAAGACCACAACACACTGTATCAACTGCAGTACTAAAGCTGTTAACATCTGGATGTACTCCTCCGAATTTAACCTGTAGGAACGAAGACTCCTCTTGCTACTTGGTAATCTTGCTATTGACGCCAAGATGTCATCTAGAAGTAACCTCCGATGTTTCTCGTATTTTGTAAATATCTGAAATGACGAATAATGCTCACAGTGTGGTTAAAAACTTGTTATATGTACAAATCTCTAATGTCATCACAACACGAATCACATCAGGAGTAACTGTTGACTCCCATCAACATCCCCATTACATACCTGTGGCAAGGTTGTATAATGTCACAATTACTACAGAGACGTGGAAGGATATTTTGCAGAGGTATATAACAATGCAGAAACAAGGGACAGAGATAATCCACCAATTTTTTTTTTTAGGCTCTTGTGACCATGCATCATGAACATGGGGTGAAGAGAGATAAACCAACAAGATGCAACTAATCTGATGTTTATTATCAAACTTCTATCTCAGCATGTTTCGGACATCATTATGCCCATCTTCAGGAGAACGAGACAGTGTATTACTGCATATGGTGTTCCGCACTGGTTGTGCTGGCTGTGGTTGTGTGGAGCTGGGTCGTAAGCTGTGTGCACTGTGTGAAAAGTCGAACAGTAACCTTCACACAGTGCACACAGCTCCACACAACCACAGCCAGCACAACCAGTGCAGAACACCATATGCAGTAATACACTGTCTTGTTCTCCTGAAGATGGGCATAATGATGTCCGAAACATGCTGAGATAGAAGTTTGATAATAAACACCAGATTAGTTGCATCTTGTTGGTTTATCTCTTCTCACCCTATAATCCACCATGTCACCTTTGATCTTACAGAATCTTGCGTATAATTGTAATATTCACATTCAACTGGTATAGTAGCTCCATGGGGGGGAAAAAACTCTCAGATTATATTGTTTATTTCAAATATGCGGTATTTTATGTTTGTGTATGCTCTGTAATCCTGTACGAACGGCCTAACGACAGCCGCACGTAATTGCCACAAAGTGTCACAGCAGAACACAGACTGAAATACAACAGAACTGTTGCGCAGACTGTACAATTAACCGAGTCTATTAAATGCAAGAATTTGGAGAGGGGGGGAGGGGGCTCCTCAGAGGCAGGCTCAGTAAATTTCTAAACACAAAAAGAAGATATTTTGCTGCAACAGACAGCACATAACACACGTAACTCACCGTGGTCACTAACTTCAGAGCTGACAGCTGCAGCTCGCTCACACTTTCCACAAAAAAGGGGGCGACACCCATAGAAGAAGCATGCAGAACAGCCGTGTCTGTAAGGACTTGGATGTTCAGCAGTTCCGCTAGCAAACTCACTAATTCATGCAGTTTATTATACAACGTCAGTATGCTCTTCTCCCGCACTTCTTTGGCATGTGCACGTTTCTTCCGACCACTTCCCAAGTCTGAAAACATCAATTACACCATATTATTCCACACCACATATCACTCGTTTGAGACAACAGCGTCACAACTCAGAATCTGTGATTTTTCAGGAGAAACGTTTAAAGGTTTTGAAGCGCTATAATTTTCGATGAGCGCAACGACGACAAAGCTGCTCTCCGACAGCGAGTTCTGCGAACTGCGTTACGACACTATACCTGTTAAAAGTGCATTTGCAAACGTTTCTTCCTATACCAATAACTCAAAAATGCCAAATTTTGAGTTGTGACACTCTTGTTGCAAATGAGCGATACACATTAAGAAAGTCGAATGTATTTTTATCGTTCCACCGTACATTCTGCAGTTTCTTTAATTACTCACACCAACATACACACACACACACACACACATATATATATATACAATTTAATAAGTCTAATATTTACATTTAAAATGCCCCTACATATTACTCGATCATCATGACGGAGCATATATTGTTCCTTGCTGTGCATCGTGTGTTGTATGTTGTGCAGCGTGAGACTCACACTGCACAACATATGACGCACAACCATAACCAGGCTCATTCCAAACAGCATACTACTGACACACTAAAACACGACATGCTGCCACAGCACCAAAGTTAGCATAACATAATGAAGTAATTCACTGAATGTTTCAAATTATACCTTTAGCAAGGAACAATGTATGCCCCCTGAGGATGATCGTGTGATCAAAATATGCAGAAGCGTTTTAATGTGAATTTTAGACTTCTAACATAACATATATATATATATGTACATGTGTTGGTGTGTGTAATTAAAGTCTAATGTAGTTGAACTTTCAAATTAAAATACTTGCACAATATTTATTGTTGCTGACAGATTATTGTTTGGTCTTCCAGTAAAAACTCTGCTGGCCAGAAACACATATGGTACAAAAATGTGATTAGCAAACAACGCAAAATTATTATTAACATACAGAAAACAAAAATTCACAAATTTGGACGTTCTGCTGACCGTGCATCTCAGTATATTTATCTCAGTAATTAACCAACTTGATGCAAAAAAATTTTTGTTTTACAGTAAGTTTATTTCACGCCTCTACATGTTTCGAGCACATGTGCTCATCATCAGGAGGTCAAAATTGTGTTACAAAGCTTCTGGTATCATCACACTGAAACAAGTGAGTGGTCTAAAATTACTAAAATACAATTCTATAAATATGAACAAATAGTAGTAAAATCTATGTGTGAATTTTTCAGGTGTGATTACTGTGTATTACTTACTATAACTGGATAAACATAACCTCTACATGACATAGCATGTTTATATTAAGTAATACACAGTAATCACACCCGAAAAATTCATACATAAATTTTACTACTATTTGCTCATATTTATAGAATTGTACTTTAGACCACTCACTTGTTTCAGTGTGATGATACCAGAGGGCTGTGTAATGCAATTTTGGCCTCCTGATGATAAGCACATGTGCTCGAAACATGTAGAGGCATGAAATAAACTTAATTGTAAAAAATTTTGTGCATCAAGTTGGTTAATTACCGAGATAAATAATTTCACAAGTACGCACGTAACTTTATACACTACATTAGTTAGACATTTCTTGCCACAAAATGAAATTTAAAAGTCCGGTAAGGACTGGGAGTGAGTGGTCAAGATTAGTTTCCAATACTTCGCAGTCCAATGATAATGTGCAACCATGCACTGACTTCTGCACAACCATTCAACACTAGGTCAGTGGAGCAACACACTATCGTGTTCTCCATTCAAATACACTGGATGAAACCAGAGACCTTAACCCTTTATTGACTGCTGTATTCCATCCTGCAGGTCAGCCTCAATTGAGTTTTTTCCTACACATTCGATGTCTTCTACAAGGAGACTAGCGTCGTACATTTATGAATCCACTACCTTTCACAGGCAACACAGTATTGTGTAGCACTTGCTAGTACATAGCCTGACACTAAAATCAGACAAAGGAAAAGGCCACATGACACTGCTAGCATAAACACAAGTAAAAGGTAAAGTGATCCTGTTACAGGCCCAGCGTGGCCCAGAGGGTGGGTAGAGGTATAGCTCTACTCTTCCATGACCGTGGCAGTGGAAGGGGGTGAGTGGTCAGCAGCACGACCCAGCTGCACTTTACCCCCAGGAAATACCCGGTACCCATTTTACAGGAGGCTGGGTGGGTCCCAGGGCCAGTCTGGACGGGTGGAAAATCTCATCCCCATCGGGCTTCGATCTCGGACTGTCCAGCCCGTGGTCAGTCGCTATACCGACTGGGCTACCTGGCCCATATGTGCACAAGTAGGAACACAAAACATTCTGAACACAGTGCTTAGTACACTAGCGCAGTAATAAAAATAAAATAGGACAACTGATCTCAAAACTTACAATGAAAACTCGCAAAACATAAGTAATGCATGTTATGCGGTGAACGGTTTTTCTTGAATCACCACCACTTGCAAATTTTTTTTGGTTTATTTTGTGGCATGGCTCACAGCTTGCAGCTCAGAATGCAGACCACTTTAATAATTACATGCATGCATAATTACTGGTACATATCAATAGGTTCTCTATAACATATCTTCACACACCTTTCTTAGGGTCCACCCTATATACTGGGTCAAATGAAGGATATATTGTGTTCTGCAATTGGTATTTTGTAAATATAACTATTCTGTCAATCACATCTTCTAGATAAACCCTTTTTGGCATGTTCGGCGAAGTCAGGATGTACAGCGAGGTAAGAGCAGCATCAGCTGCTCTCATTACACGTTCCATTGTCAGTTCCATCCACATTTTGACCTCATCCTCGTCATCATCCTAAAACAAGAAGCAATGACGCTTAAGACACAAAGTTCAACAGACATGAGAATTATGAACAACTAACCGGAGCAGTACCATCAATTAAGTTATGGGTTGGCTGTGTTGGGGGGTTACTGTGTAGCAGGCTTCAGTCTGCTACACAGATACTGCCCCAAACCAGCCACACCGAAACTCCAGCACACATCGAAACAAGAACACACAACCAATGTGGTGATACAATAGAAAAGTCACAGTTGTGCTTCAGTCTGCTACACAGATACCACCCCAACCCAGCCACACCGAAACTCCAACACACATCAAAACAAGAACACACGACCAATGTGGTGATACAATAGAAAAGTCGCAGGCTCCTGATGATGGATGTATTA
>Ga0131853_10011591_pt1 | contig 16149 bp, 17 predicted proteins | sample TergutLab28metaG_FD_92764 | JGI IMG/M metagenome (GOLD analysis project Ga0131853, IMG submission 92764) | Labiotermes labralis P1 segment gut microbial communities from Petit-Saut dam, French Guiana - Lab288 P1 (version 2) (version 2) | ecosystem: Host-associated > Arthropoda: Insects >...
CCAATGCTTTAACCAGCGCCTTTTGGCAAGAGGTTACCTACTCGCGCGGCCCGCACCCGGCACCGGTGGCACCGCGCCCGGCTCGCGGCAGTGTAAGGTTACAGCCGGCCGAACAACCCGCTGCTAACCAAAACGCCGCCGCCGCCGGCAATACTACAGTAAATACTACCGATGACACCGCAGACGGAGCCTAAAACTTAAGGAAGCCAAATGAAGCTTTACTTATTCATTTTACTCTTAGCAGCTCCACTGGTCTTAAAGGCCCAGTTGGGGGTGTTACCGGCCGATATTTCGGCCGAAGACCGTTTTTATTTAACAATGGTAGACGAAGCAGCCGGCGGCCGGACCATCGATTTTACCCAACTGCGTTTAGCTTATGCCGCCAGCAGTTTAGCCAATAACTATATAGATGTGCGCCCAGCTTTTGCCGGTTATATTGATAGCGGTGATTGGAACGGGGCTTTACAATTAATTAGAGATAACTTTTACCTTTGGTTTGCTTTGCTCGATTTTGCCGATTACGCTGTTTATATTTATAGCCGGCTAGAGGGACCAACCAGCAGTAATGCCGCCTTTTTTAACTTTGTAGGACAAGGCCTTATGCGCAGCTTATTAAGTAACGGCACAGCTTTAAGCCAAGCAGAAGCTATTACCGTCATTAATATACGTGAAGGTTATTGGGTAGCTAACCAATTAGGGATTAGAGTACACAGCCACCGTGTGTTAGAGAACAATGGCCAAACCTTTGATGTACTCACCGGCCGTAACTTAGCCGGTGATGAGATAGAATTATTTTTTAACACCTCGTTATTTAGATAACAAGTAGCAGTTAATAACTAATAACTTAAAAAATCTGCTTCCTTAATTATTACCTGTTAGTTATTATCTATTACCTAATTTTCCCGTTTGCCCATTTTTTTATCTACCTGATAAAAGGTGCAGCCGCTTTCGCCAAAAGCCTCAAATAAACCGAGTAAATCGCGCAGGGTTTCTTCCTCTTCTTCTTGCTCATCAACAAACCAATTCATTAAAAGCGCCACACCGGCATCACCTAGCTCGGTAGCTTTTTTATGGATATTGGCAATACTGGCCGTAACTTTTTGCTCTTGGGTTAAACCGGCCTCTAAAATATCTTTAAAACTTTTCCAGTCATCAGCTATAATATTGATTGGAGCAAATTTCACTTTATTATCACGCGTATAAAGGTAATTTTTTATTTTTTCGCTATGGCTAAATTCTTCTTTAGATTGCAGCAACAACCATTGCTCTAGGCCCTTATAATTATGTTGGCTAGCCCAATTAGCCATAATATGGTACAAATAAGCACTCTCTAACTCGCCATGCAGCTGGTCGTTTAACATTTTTTCAAGTTCGTTATTTATCTTCATAAATGTCTCCTTAATATCTTTAAAATAACACAAATCCCCTTTGTTAGTAAAGGGGATTTAAATGAAGCACCGCCTAAAAGCCACAAGTGGCTATCTATCGGCCTTCCATAAGCCATGCAAATTACAGTACTCGCGGGCATGTACTTGCTTGCCGGGTTTTACATAAAATTCGTACTCGGCTACGTCGCCGGGCTTAAGGTATTTGACGTAACGGTTGCCGTCAACCCATAACTCGATAAACTCGATGTAGTGCTCGGCCGTCATAGGGTGCGGCACGCTGCCTACCTTTACCACATAACCTTCGGCGGTTTGCTCGATAACCGGTACGTGCTTTTCTTTAGCGCCATCGCTAGTGTTTTCGGCGCACAAGCTCATCGGCTCGCCGCAGCAGCTAACGATACCATCGTGCCCCTCGATAACCTCGATGACGTTACCACATTTTTTACATTTATAAAAATCAAATTGTTTGGTCATTATTTGCTCCTTTATAGTAAGATAGCACATTTTTACTTAAAAAACAATCACCTTACAAAGCGCCAACAGGTGGTAAGTGGTCGGCTTTTAGATAGCCGATTAACTTTTGGGCTGCCGCTGTAAAATCGGCCGGCTGTTTAGTCATAGTAGCATAAAGGCAATACATAGGGTGAAAGTTCATACCTGTCATACTGGCGGTGGCTTGCCAATTAATATAGTAAGATTCTAACGGATAACTATTGCGGCCCATACCGGCAATGCGGTACCCTTCGGCGGCTCCGCCGGCAGTAAGAGCCAAAACAAAATCTTTACCTTTTAAGGCTGCGGGGCCATAATCGGCGCTATAAGCCCAACCGTATAAAAATACTTCTTCTAACCATTGCTGTACGATGGCCGGTGCACCAAACCAAATAACCGGAAACACCATCACAATACGGTCGTGAGCCTCTACTATTTTACGTTCGGCCTCTATATTGTAGCGGCCATTTACTAATTGCTCGCTAAGTTTATGAATGGTAAAACTGCCGTCGGCGGTAAATTCTTTAAGCCAGTTGGCGCTTACCCGCGATTCGGCCCAGTTAGAGTGGCCAAAAATAATTAATGTTTTCATAGATAAAATCTCCTTTAGTAATTTATTTCTTACTTATATTATAGCATATTTTACCAAAAATATAAATAACGATTTTTTATTTTTTAACCAAAATGTAACCAAACAATTAATAACAAAATTTATACATAAAATAAATATTCTTAAAATCATACCAAAAAAAATGCGTAATTAATAATTAAAAGAAGTTATTTGCGTTATAACATTGACAAAATTAAATTTCGCTCTTATACTTATAACAACAAAAGAATATTATTGTGAAACATAACACATTAATTAACACTATGGTGCTGCTATTACTAGCTGTTATTGCCCTTACCGCCTGTAACCCCAAAGGAAACGGCGGCGATGACCCACCAGCGTCCGTTACTTTAGAGAGTATTTTCCCCGATGAAAGTTTACGCCAGCTGGTGACTTTACGGCTAGGAAATAGGGCCGACTTAACCGGGCAAAATTTAATTGCGGCTTTAGCGGCGATTAATGATGCCGTATTATGGATAGAGGGTTTTGGTAGTTCTGCTGCTTTGGCCTTTAGAGATGCCGGCTTTGTTATAACTGCCGAAGTAAACGGCGCAGCGCCAAGTAATGTAAGCGGGATAGAATACTTAACGGGATTAATGGCGCTTGTTATAGAAAACGTACCTATAACAACTATAAATTTAAGCAACCTTACCAATTTAGTTAATTTTATGATAACGGGTACCCAACTTACCAGCCTAGATGTCAGTAACTTGTCTAATTTAACTAACTTTGCCGTAGACAATAACTCCGTGTTAATTACTTTAGATTTACGTAATATCGATGTGGAGGACCCCCTTCCTATTATATTAGATTTACAGGGTACAGCCCTAACCACCCTTTTTCTCCATAACAGCAACTTAACCGAAGCAAATATTATAAACAGACCGGCCAGCTTGGTAACGGTTGATTTGACAACACCTAAATAATTAAGAACTAACAAGTAAAAATTAATAATTTAAAGACAAAAGTTTTAATTATTAATTTTTACTTATTCTTTATTCGCTATGCGCCGCTTCTTAATTTTTAATTATTAATTCTTAATTATAAAAACTGCTTGATTATTTTTAACTTAGCTTATATAATAAAATTATGGGAAAGTTTAACTATAACTACCAAGTAGCCTATAACGATATGGACGGCAGCGGCAAAGCCACCGTAAGCGCTTTATTACGTTACGCCGAAGAAAGTACCATTAAACAAAGTGAAAGCATTGGCTTTGGCTTTCAAACTTTAATCGCTAAGCACGAAGCGTGGTTTTTGTTAAATAGTTTACTTTTTATTATTAACTCGCCGGCTTATAACCAAAGCGGCAGCGTAACCACTTGGAGCACCGGCATTAATAGTTCGCGCTTGCAAGCCGGACGTGAAACCACTTTTTTTGACCATAATCACACCTTACTGGCTAGACGCAAAACCCGCTGGGTTTATATGGATACCCTAGCCCGCCGCCCTAAACCGACCAGCGAAGAGTTGATTAAAGCCTACAACTCGCAGCCGGCCGATTTTCACGAACCGTTTAGTAAATTTGATAACCACCTTATTAAAGGCACGGCTAAAGTTTTACCCATCTTACGCGGTTATATTGACAGTAACGGGCATGTCAACAACACTCACTATTGGTTATGGGCGTACGAGGCCATTCCTTTAAACGAAATTGAAGGAATGCGGCCTTTAGTTATAGAGACTAACTTTAAAAACGAGCTGGTTTACGGCGAAGCGGTAACTTCGTTGTGCGAAGAAGTAACCCTGCCTTACAGCCCCTTTGCCGGCCACGAAGAGCTCTTTAAGGATAGTAAGAGTTTTAAACACCAGCTACTTAAAGCCGACGGCAACTTAGCCGCCAGTTTTTATAGTGTATGGCGCCCCCTCTAACAGCTATTAAACCCAACTGGGGCTTTACTATCATTGCCCTAGCTATGCTGCTAACTTTATTTGTACCCATTCTAGCTATTCCCTTATTGATAAGCTCTCTTTTAAGCGGATTATATTTATTTAAACGTAAAAACTTATGGGCTTTAACTATGGTGAGTTTAGCTTTAGGCAGCTTACTGGGTTATATAAGTAACTATGACTATCTTACTAAAACATTATTTTATACCGGGCAGCTGGCCGAGCCCACCTCCTTTTTACTGCAAGCGCAAGAAGATGCCGCCCGCCAAAGTGATAATAGCTACCGCCTAACGGCCCAATTATTAACCAGCCATAGTCAATTTATAAGCAGCCAAAGTAACGGCTTTGTTACCGTCTATTTAGAGGATTATCTTAATAGGGGCGAAATTTTTTACACCACAGGAAGACTACGCCTAGGCAACTTTGGCCCTTACATCGTGGCCGACAAGATTGAGCAGCAAAGTTTTACCGGCGAACCCTCCGCCAGACGGGCCGCCGCCCAAGCCAGCCTTATCACCCACTTTCAGGCCCGTTTGGGCAAAGCCGCCGGCTTAGTAACGGCGGTGGTAACCGGCAACCGTAATTATTTATCGCCGCTCTTAGTAAGCAGCTTTAGGCAAAGCGGCACGGCCCATTTAATGGCTTTATCGGGTTACCATTTGGCTTTGTTAAGCGGGTTTTTATTTTTAATTTTACGCTTTTTACCTAAAACGGCTATTATTGTTGTATCGCTGCCTATTTTTATAACTTATTTGCTTTTAAGCGGCTTTCAATATTCGTTGGCACGGGCCGTTATTATGGCTATAGTCGCCGCTATCTTCTTTTTGGCCAAGCACAACTTCCGCCCCTTCGATTTACTCGGCCTAGCTTTTATCGTACTTTGTTTAGCCGATAGCGCCGCTTTTTATACGGTGTCGTTTAGGTTAAGTTTTTTAGCGATGGTTGGTATATTTTTGCTTTACAGGCCAATCAATAGCTTACTAAGTAACTTATTTAACTATAAATTTAAATTTGTAAGCGCCAGCTTTGCCTTAACTATGGCGGCCCAAAGTTTTACCGCCCCTTACGCTTTATATGTTTTCGGCACTTTTTACCCTATCTCTATTGTGGCTACTTTAACCACAGCTTTGTTATTAACGGCCTTACTGTTACTATCTTTAATATTGGTTATTTTACCGGCCGCTTGGTTTTTGCCGCAACTTACTTTAGCCGCCGATTGGGTTTATGCGGCCATTTATGAAAGTACCTTGTGGTTTGGACGCTTTTGGTATGTAGATATTAATTTTTTTCCGATATAATATACTACTCCAATCTCTTCCCACATTTATTACAATAATCACCCTTAATATAATTTAGCTTTTCTAGTAATATATGATTTGGTGGTAACTTCAATTTATTACCATCTATTTTTTTCTTAAATAGCTTTCTTACATCTGCTTCCATCACTCTCCTGCATCTATCTTGATTATTGATATTAGCAAAAACAATCTCTGCTAATTTGCCTATTTTTCTATAATTTAGGTTACTTAATTCAAAATGACTATCTTTAAACTCTGTTATCCCTTCAGGCTTCTTTGATAACAAACCTTCAGTTGTAGATAATTCTTTTTCACTTAACAATATTACATCAACTTTACTAAATTGATTTCCTTCTGCACAAATAGCTACAATTGCTTTATCAAGCTCATCATCTGTATTATCAATTTTCCATAGTGATATACTACCTGAAGATGTCCTTAAACAACTCCCTAAAAAGTCAGCACTTAAATCATTAATATTACTCAACTTTTCGAGAGACTCATCAGCACTTAAATCATTAATATTACTCAACTTTTCGAGAGACTCATCAGCACTTAAATCATTAATATTACTCAACTTTTCGAGAGACTCTATAGAACTCCATTTTGCTTTACTAATTTTTCTCACATAATAACACATTACAAATTCTCTAAATAAGCTATAGTTTTATGAAAATAATCCTTTAACCAATCTTCTTTCGGTTCTCTAAATTTTTTTAAAAGTTCAGCATCTTTTTTACGGCCCCATTTTTCAAAACAAAATATGGCACTATCAGCAATTTCTAGATTCTTATGGCCAAATAAATACATAGCAATATGGATAAACTTTTCTATTTCATATTCACTTGTGATATTAGCTATTATTTTTAATACCGATAAAAGCACTTTTATATCATTATTTTGCCACCCCCACATACAAATATCATTAATAAAATCAACAGATAATACATAACCATACTTCAATACAATCTCTTGATATACTAATTCCGATTTAGCTACAAAGCCATCTTCTAACTCTTCCCTCTTAATAACATTCAAAAATAAATCATGGTACTCTATCTTCAAATTACTTGCTAGAATATCAACAAGGTTAATACTTTCATTATAGTTATCTATGTATCGAGGCAAAATTATACTAGAAATAGTCGATAAGTTATAGGATTCTGGCACAATATTATTCTTAACTAAATTAAACCCCTCTCTGCCAGAGATTGTTTCTTGATCAAAATTCACTCCAATAGGTTCATTTATTATATTATCGTTTAGCATGAATATTTTTCCTCAATCTCTTTAACTAACTCTATAACTTTTGTATAAAATTCATCAATAAAGTTAGCGTCTATTCTTTTTTGAGTATTATTAGGGTTGGTATTTATGTCCAAGCTACACATCAACGAGTTATTAAATTCAGGGGAAAGTTTACCTCCCACTATCTTCATAGCATTAGGGTTATAGTCCAAGCTTGTTATAACATTTATTTTTTCTTCATTATTATTAATTTGAAATATCTCTTCAACTCCACTTCTGGCATTCCATTCAAACACCTCTTTGGCTTTATAAAAATAACCTGCCATAACCTTATCTTTTATAGCTTCTACTCTTAAAGCATTATCTTCAGAAAAATTTACCACATAAGCGATTCTCGCCCCCTTAACCTCAAAATAACTTAACAATTTTTTTTGAATATCACGTACGACATTTAAAAATTCAGTATCATCAATAATTTGAGATGTTTTAATAATATCAATTCGCGCTCTAGTAATACGAATATTTATTTGTTCAGGAGTTGAAACAAATTCTATTAATGGCTCTACTATTTGTTGTAAAGGCTGATTGCCTCCTACAACTGATGTAATATTTTGCCCAATAGTGGGGAAAAAATTATAACCTCGCAAAACTTCTTGTTGTAACTTTATAACTATACTATGAATGTTATCTAAATTAAAACTTCCAAATAATACGGCTAATAAACTTGTTTTTTTCTGCATACCGTCAAAATTAATCTATCTATTAGTTTAACTTTCAATCTATCATTTGTCAACAATTTTCAATCATTAACATAATTAAATAAATCATACAAAACAATATCTTAATTATGCCTTTGCACCGTGCCGTTAGGATAATAATGCTCTAAAATTTGCCTATAATTAAAGTTATCGGCAGCCATACCGGCAGCGCCCGATTGGTCCATGCCTACACCGTGCCCCCAGCCGGCTTGGTAATAAATAAAATATTCGGGGTTGCCGTCGGCATCAAATTTAATGTTGGTGGTAAACAAATTGGTGCGCAGGCCGCCCACGCGGCTGCGTATGGCATCACTGCTGGTAATAGTTACATTACGGTTTGTGCCTAAGGCCTCCACATTCACCACCCGGCCCGAAACACCGCGCCGGTTAATCGATAACCCGGTAATATCCCCCACGCCGGCATTATTGTTGCGGGCCACCCGTAAAGCCACCTCTTCGGCCCGGGTAAACACTACACTGCGGTAGCTGGCGGCGTGATGAAAACCCGGCCAGCTGCTATGAGTAAGCGGCCTGCTTTCTATCCAGCTATGTAATTGGTGCAGCGGCATAAAGTTATCGCGTGTTTCTAAATGTAAATCGGCTACCGCTACATGGCGGCCTACGGTGCCGCGCCCCGTCCACACTATCGTTTCTACTTCGGTATAGCCGGCATTGTTGGCGCTGTAGTAGGCGCGCAAAAAGGTGTTAGCCTCGCTATCAAAGAGGATTTGGCCAAAGGTTTCGTTTACCGCTCTGGTGGTATTAATATGTTCGCCGTTTACACCGGTATAAGCTTGACTAGCCACCGTACCGAGTAAATCGAACCCACGAGCCCGAAAATTGCCCAGCTGCATAACCGAAAGCGCATAAGTACGGGCCGCTACAGCCTGCGCCTTAAGGCTTTCCAGCGGCCAGCTGGCCGGCATTTCGCTGGGCACAACGGAGTAAAGATATTCCTCTAACCCTACAATATTAACTAAAGTTATCCCATTGGGCCGATTGATAAACTCGAAAGCCCCTCTGTAATTACGGTCGACACTGGCGGTAAAAAACTGGCCGCTGGCGTTAATAATATCAAACACGGCGGTGGTATAACGTTCATCGTTGTAGCTAAAGCTGATATTGGCGTTGGCACGGCCGCTAAACAACGTACGGTCGTTTACATCGCTCACCGTTATAATGTTACGGCTGCGGCGCACAAATAAAATATCGCCGGCATTGCCGTTAAAGCTGCGGGTACCATCACGCAAAGTATAATCGCCGCCGGCCTTTAAACTTAAGCCGTTGCTATTTTCTACCACCCCTACTCTTACATTGATGGTGCTAACTTCCGGCGGAAACACCGTCATCAGCGGCGGGTTAGCGTGCTCTTTACGCGCTAACCTTTGCGCCTGCTGAGCCGCCATATCGGGTGGGTAGGCCTGCACAAGGCGGTTAATATTTTGCTGCAAACGCCTATCTTCGGCTAAAGTATTACGGGCACGCACTAAGGTGTTAATGGCCATTTGCGGCCGTCCTTGTCCTTCGTAAGCTACCGCTAAAGGATAAAGCGCCCCCGTAAAGTTAGCATCTAACCTTAAAGCCGTCGTAAAGGCCGTTACGGCCAAAGCATATTGTTGTAGCTCGTTATGAATTAACCCTTTAAAGTAATGAGCCGCCGGCAGTTGGCTGTTAAGGGCTAACGCCCGGTCAAAGGCCGAAATGGCCTCGCGGTAACGGCCTTCATCACGCAGCATTAAGCCGTAAAAAAACCATACCCAGTCATCGGCTCCGCGTGTTTGCCACAAGGAGCGGGCCGTAGCAAAATCGTGCACCAAAACCGACTGAATAAACAACAGCCTTCTATGCGAAAAATTATTATTAATATTATAAAGCTCGCGGTACAAAGCTTGCGCCTCGTGGCCGCGCCCCTGCTCATTGTACAGGGCGGCCAGCTCGAGGTAAGCCGCTTCAAAATTTGGAGCCAGCTGGATAATAGTACGGTACACCTCGATAGCCCCGTTACTATTACCGCTGTAATATAAATTTACCCCATGCTGAAAGAGCCCTTCAAAACTCTCGTGCCCCTGCGGCAGTTGCAGCGGGCTTTGCGCACGCAACGAAGCGACCCATAAAAAACTAATTATTAAAAGCTTTTTCATTGTTACTTTAACCGCTCCTTAAACTCGCCGACTGAAAGATAATTGCTATCGCCCACAAAATTACCATTTTTATAAAACCTAACATAAGGGATAACACTATTGGCAAAAGTTGTTTCTTTAAATTTTTGAAAATCGTTAAAAATTTCACTTTCGTCATATAAAAAGTAGTAAATATTATCACTTGGCATTTTACTTAAATAAGCATGCATATTATGCCACTCCGGGCACCAGCTTTGGCTTAAAACAATAGCTACCGTAGGTTGACTATTAGTAATTAGGCGGTTAAACTCGCCTCTTTGCATAGCTTCTTCTACTAAAGCCGTATCAAGTTTATGCATAAAAACTCCTTTTAAATTAAGAATTAAAAAAAATTTATTAACTTTTAATTCTTAGTTATTAACTGCTCACGGCTTATTACGGCTTCTACCGCCGCTATAGCAGCGTAAGCAAAACCCAACTCTTCTAACTTAGTTATGCCGGCAATGGTAGTCCCGCCCGGCGAACACACCTTATCGATAAGCGGCCAAGGCTGTAACCCATCAACCTCTAGTTGTTCCAGCGCCATCTTAGCGCTGCCGGCCGTCATATTGGCCACTATTTGTAAGGCCAAATCTTTAGGCAGGCCATTTTTTAAGGCGGCTCGCGCTAAACTATCCATAAAAAGGTAGACAAAAGCCGGCGCACTGCCGGCGATACCGGTAAAAACACCAAATTTATCTTCCGGTATTAAATGCACGCTGCCTACTTTTTCTATTAATTTAATAACTTTGTCAAATTGCGCTTCGGTTACTTGGTTATTTTTACAAATGGCCGTTACCGAACCGCCCACACCGGCATTAAGGTTGGGCATTAAGCGTATAAAAGCTATATCGGCGAGTTTAGCGTCAAAATTTGCCAGCTGCGTTAGGCTTAAGCCGGCTGCCAGCGATACCACGCATTTACCGGCTAAAAGCGGCGCTAAATCTTTTAGCAAAGGCCCTACATCGTGAGGTTTTACAGCGATGATAATGGTATCGCATCGGTTTAGCACCTCTTGGGCCGAAGTGGTTATAACGATATTTTTTTTGTTAAAAAGCTGTAACTTTTGCGGGTTAAAATCGTACAAAAAGATGAACTGGTTTTGATTGTAACCGACCCTTAGCAAACCTTCTACAATAGCGCCGCCCATTGCCCCCACACCAATAAAACCTAACATAGCTTACCTCTGTAGTTACCGTTTTTATAACCCTATTTTAGCATAAAGATAGCATTTTGCCAAGTTCCCTTCGGTTTTGTTAAAGGGTCGGTGTGTAATATTTTCTGAATCTAATTTAGCAAAGAGAATATCTCGAGATGTTTTTTATATCTTTTATTTGTAAAATAAATTATCTAACTTTTCATTTGACAATCGACTATAATCGTTATACAATATGAGTAATTAAAATATTACATTGCATAACTAAACTAAACGAGGTATAAAATGACTAAACAACCTATCACCCGTGCCGATAAAGTAAAACGCGTAACTTACGATATGCGCGGCCCCATCGCCGAAGCCGCCGCTAAGCTGGAGGCCGAAGGGCAAAAAATTTTAAAGCTAAATATTGGCAATGTTTCACCCTTTGGTATTATGCCGCCGCCAAATATGGTAGGTTTTATGGTTAAAAACCTACCTGCCGCCGCCGCTTATAGCGAGGCACGTGGTCTTAAAAGCGCCCGCGAAGCCATCGCCGCTTGGCATGTAAAGCATGGTGTTAACGGTGTTACCGCTAACGATGTTTACTTGGGTAACGGCGACAGCGAGCTGATTGATATTGCCTTAAAATCGCTCATCAATCCCGGCGATGAGGTGCTAGTCCCAGCCCCCGACTACCCCGTTTGGAACGGCTGCACCATTATGGCCGGCGGCAACCCTATTCATTATTTGTGCGATGAAGCCAACGAGTGGCAACCTTCGCTGGCCGATATTGAGGCCAAAATTAACGAGCGCACCAAAGCCATCGTCATTATTAACCCTAACAACCCCACCGGCGCTTTGTACGGCAAAGAGGTGCTGCTGCAAATCCTCGAGCTTTGCCGCAAGCACAATTTGGTGGTTTTTTCCGATGAAATTTACAGCGAGGTTGTCTATGACGAAGCTAAACATATCAGTACCGGCAGCCTTGCCGATGACTTGCCCATTGTAACCTTTAATGGTATTAGTAAAAGCTGGCGCGCCTGCGGTTACCGCGGCGGCTGGATGACCTTTAGTGGTGATAAAGAGGTAATAAAAGATTGGATAGCGGCGGTAACCTTACTTACCGGTATGCGCCTATGCAGCAACGTCATGGCCCAATTTGCCATGCAAAGTGCCGTAACAGATGAAGCCAACAGTCCGGCCGCCTTAATAGCCCCCGGCGGTGAATTTTGCCTACGCCGTGATGCCGCCTATGCCGCCTTTAACGCCATCGATGGGATAAATGTGGTTAAGGCCAAAGCCGCCTTTTATATGTTCCCTAAAGTAGATATTGCCCGCTTTGGTATTAAAAGTGATAAAGATTTTGTTTACAGCTTGTTACTTGCCAAAAAGGTGCTCATTACACACGGCACCAGCTTTGCCTACCCTATCCATGACCACTTTAGGTTGGTCTTTTTACCCGATGTGGAAACTATTAAGGGCGTGGCTAGTGCGATGAACGAATTTTTGCGGGAGTTAGAGAGCGGTAAGGCTAAGTTACTATCTGTACCTAACTAAAGAGAGGAGATTAACCACGAACCACACGAATAGCACGAATGGATTTGTGTGGTTCGTGTCATTCGTGGTAGAGGAATTTTTTGTGATTAAAAAGGGGTTACATAATTGAGTGATATTTTGTTTAAAAATGAATGTTTTTTAATCCAAGGGGCCATCTTTGAAGTACATAATGAGATGGGAAACGGTTTTTTAGAGGCTGTATACCAAGAATGCCTTGAAAAAGAGTTTAAAATACGACATATTCCCTTTCAAGCTCAATATCCATTAACACTTTTATATAAAGGAGAAAAATTAGTACAAAAGTATATACCCGACTTTATCTGTTATAATAATAAAATAATAATAGAAATAAAAGCGGTTAAAGAACTTTTACCTGAACATCAAGCGCAACTGTTAAATTATTTAAAAGTAACTAATTTAAAATTAGGTTTGCTTATAAACTTTGGGGCATATCCTAAAGCAGAGATAATGCGTATGGCAAATTAATTTTTCGTGATTGAAAAGAAGAACAACCACGAATGGCACTAATAGCACGAATTGTAAGAGAGTTGTTTTATTTGGGGTTATGTACTTTTTCGTGGTAAAAATAAAGGAGTTTTAAATGACAGAAGATTTAAGCGCCGCTTTCCGTATCATCGGTATAGCCGCCATCTGGTTATCGATATTTTTGTTTGTACTCTATTACGCTACTAGGCTAATGTCGTACCTTGCGCAAAGATACGGACCAAAGGCGGCCCAAAGCGAAGTTAGCGAAAGCAAGGCAAAGCAAGCCGATGACAGCGAGGTAGCGGTGGCCATCGCCATAGCTTTATCAAAGATAAAGGAAGAACAAAATGAAAAAAATTAATTTTATGTGTACCGCCTTTCGTGATGGTTTTCAATCGGTTTACGGCGGGCGCATTTTTAGTAAAGATTATCTGCCGCTGGTAAGCGAGGCGGTAGCCGCCGGTATAACCCACTTTGAAAGCGGCGGTGGGGCAATGTTTCAAAGCCCCATCTTTTACACCAACGAAAACCCCTTCGACATCATGGACAAATTCCGCACTGCTGCCGGACCAAATACCAACCTCCAAACGCTGGCGCGCGGCATTAACGTGGTGGCCCTTAAAAGCCAAAACAGTGAAGTGATAAAGCTGCACGCCGAAATGTTTAAAAAGCATGGTATTACCACCATTCGTAACTTTGACGCTTTAAATGATGTGGAAAATCTTATCTATTCGGCCAAAGCCATCACAGAGGCCGGTCTTAAGCACGAGGTGGTCATTAGTATGATGGCCTTACCGCCGGGTATAGAAGGCGCACACGATGCCGACTTTTACGAAAACCGTCTTCGAGCCATTCTCGATAGCGGCCTCCCCTTTACCGGCATAGCCTTTAAGGACGCTAGCGGTACTTCTACACCGCATACGGTGTACGAAACCATTAAACGTGCTCGTAGAATTTTGGGTGAGCAAATTCATATTGTTTTTCATAGCCACGATACGGCCGGTACCTGTATCGCTCAATATTTAGCGGCGATTGAGGCTGGAGCAAATCAGGTCGATTTATCTTTAGCCCCAGTCTCCGGCGGCAGTTGCCAGCCCGACCTCTTAAGTATGTGGCATGCCTTGCGCGGTATGCCCTACTCGCTCGACATCGACCCGCTTAAGATTGTCAAGTTAGAAGAGAATTTTAGCAAAGCGATGAGCAGCTACTTTGTGCCGCCGGAAGCCAAAGAGGTACTGCCCATCGTGCCTTTTAGTCCCTTACCCGGCGGCGCACTCACGGCCAACACCCAAATGTTACGCGACAATGGCCTGATGGATAAATTTGATGAAATAACAATGGCTATGGGCGAAGTGGTGCGTAAGGGCGGCTTTGGGACATCGGTAACGCCGGTATCGCAGTTTTACTTTCAGCAAGCCTTTAACAACGTCATGTTTGGCGCTTGGCAAAAAATTGCCGAAGGCTACGGCCAAATGGTACTGGGCTACTTTGGTAAAACACCAACCCAGCCCGACGCGGAGGTTATTAAGATAGCTAGTGAGCAACTCAACCTACAGCCCACCAGCGAGCCGGCTCTAAAAATCAACGACGCTAATCCTAAGCTGGCCTTAAGCGCCATTAAAGCCGAGCTGGAAAGGCGCGGCCTGCCGGTAACCAATGAAAACCTCTTTATCGGGGCCAGCTGCGAGGAGAAAGGCTACCTCTTTTTGGAGGGTAAAGGGCAAGTGAATGTACGCAAGGTTGAGGCTAAACCCGAAGTAGCCCAGCAACCTAAAGTAAATAAGAGCAATGAAGTTACCATCAATCTTAACGGTAAAGCTTATCAGGTTAAGCTAGAGGGTGGTAAAGCGCTCATAAATGGCCAAAGCTATAGCTATACAGTGGGTGAAACACAAACTACTAGCTCCCAGCTTTCAGCTTTCAGCTCTCAACTTTCAACTATTACGGCTCCTATGCCCGGTATCATTTTAAAGTTAAATGTGGCCGAAGGCGACAGCGTGCAGGCCGGCGACACCCTACTGGTGCTGGAGGCCATGAAGATGGAGAATCCCATTAAAGCAAAGGCTACTGGGGTAGTTACCGCCTTAAAGATTACACAAGGCGAGCAAGTAAAAGCCGGCCAAGCTTTACTTACTATAAAATAAGGAGAATCTATGACCTTTATAGAAGTAGTACAAGAGGTGTTGGCCACCACCGGCTTTGCCCAATTTACCCGCTGGGGCGGCAACTTTGCCGAAAGCGGGCCGGCGCACCTTTTAATGATAGCGGTGGGACTGGGTTTAGTGTACCTAGCCATTAAAAAACAATATGAACCTTTGTTACTTTTACCTATCGGGATAGGGGCCATTTTTGCCAACATTTTAGGGGTAGAACCCTTAATGGGAGCGGTAAGCCATAGCTTTGTTGATAGCGAAGGGGTGATACAAACCGTTTACGGCGGTTTTATCGGCCAATTTTATCAGCTGGGGCTAGAGGCTGGCCTCTTCCCGCTGCTTATCTTTTTTGGCGTGGGAGCGATGATAGATTTTGGCCCGCTTATCGCCAATCCCAAAATGCTGCTCTTAGGAGCGGCGGCGCAAATCGGTATCTTTGGGGCAATGATATTGGCCCTCGTGCTTAGCGCCACTCTGCCCTTTATTAACTTTAGCTTGGGTGATGCCGCCTCTATCGCCATTATCGGCAGCAGCGATGGCCCTACCACCATCTTCACCACCACCCGCCTTGCCCCCGAACTGCTCGGTGCGGTGGCCATTGCCGCCTACAGTTATATGGGGCTGCTGCCCATCATTCAGCCGCCCATTATGCGCGCCTTAACCACCAAAGCCCAGCGCCGCATTAAGATGGCGCAGCTGCGTGAGGTAAGTCAGCTGGAAAAAATCTTATTTCCTATCATCGTGATTATTCTTACCGCGCTCTTTTTCCCGGCGGCGGCCCCGCTGATTGGTGCGCTGATGTTTGGTAACCTTTGTGCCATGAGCGGCGTGGTAAAACGCCTAACCGACACAATGGCCGGCCCGCTTATTAATATGATAACCATTTTTATCGGCCTTGCGGTGGGTAGCCGTATGCAGGCCAGTATGTTTTTAACCATTAACACTTTAGGCATTATCGCACTCGGCTTATTC
>Ga0131853_10011592_pt1 | contig 16149 bp, 14 predicted proteins | sample TergutLab28metaG_FD_92764 | JGI IMG/M metagenome (GOLD analysis project Ga0131853, IMG submission 92764) | Labiotermes labralis P1 segment gut microbial communities from Petit-Saut dam, French Guiana - Lab288 P1 (version 2) (version 2) | ecosystem: Host-associated > Arthropoda: Insects >...
TTATTGAGATAATGACTTGAAAATTTATATACACATACCGGGAACGATGCAAAACAGGACCTGCTCATAATCGATGCTGAAACTGGTCTCCTTTCACATCCAAGCACACTTGAATGCGTTTCTTTAAATTCTGGAATACTTTTTCCAAAGTGTCGACATTGACGGCTTGAATCTCTTGGTGTGTAGCGTCTGAGTTGTTCGATTGTGCGGGGTGTATTTTTTGTACACTGCCCTTCAGTAGGCCCCAAAGAAAGAAGTTGGCAGGTGTTAGATCGGCTTCCCCTTATGTCTAACTTTTTAACCAATTTCTGGTTGGAACACTTCGATGGTGCATGTCTTTCACCAAATTCCATTCGAAATGCCGTCTGGCATGCTTTAAATGAACCTGTTTGCCAGTATTTACGAATGAGAAACCCGCGCTGTTCTACTGTATACATAGACAATAGTTTGGGACCTCTAGTGAGAGACTCAACCTGTATTAAGGTACATTGTGTGTGTGCAGTGACTGATGGGTTGGTGAGCCTTCATTCCCTAGGGTGTTACTAAATGATATTTGGTTGTTTTAGGCTTCAGAATTAGACAAGTTAAAAAACTTACAGACTGGAAGGATTTTGGTACATGAATTTTGTGAATTTACACTTTTCTTTTTCTTTTTTCCAGAGATTTGAAACCAGAGAACATTCTTCTGGATGAAAATATGCACATACTAATTACAGATTTTGGGTCATCAAAAATACTAAGCGAACCTACCAATCAAGGTAGGAATTGAGTTTATGTAACTAAACATTTGTTATGAACAAACCAGGTTTCTTGTTATGCAATTGATTCTTCTTTGTGGTAGCTTCAAAATGTTCCTGGAATCACCTTATTTCTTAGAGATACAGAGCAGCACAATCAGTTTCTTAAAAATTGTTATCTTGTGTAACTATGTACGTCTGCCAGTGACTGTAAAGTTGTTGGAAACATTCCTAGAAGCTATCTTGTGAAAGCCTATTCAGCCCTTCCCTTGCATTCTTAATTATGTCAGTAGCATCACAAAAATGCCATCCATTCAATGCTGATTTTTGTCAAGGGAGGTTGAGCCAGGTCAGAAGATTATGGCAGATGCTATTTTCAAAGAAATCCTTGACCAAAACTGACTGGTGTGCTGGAGCATTATTGTGAAGGAGAAACCATCTGTTCCCCATTCTTGGGGCATTTCATTCAGACCTCATCTCTAAGGTGACAAAGGACATTGATGTGCATTTCTTTACTCATATTTATTATACCACAGGTATATTGCCAGCAAATTTGCGTAAATTATACCTGCTAATTCCGGGAACTTCTTGAAGGTACTATGGGTTATGTGCGTTTTGCTTAATAAAATGCGGTATATAATGGAGGACATTGCAGTACAGTACAGTGAATTTACTGTCTTGCAGAAGCAGATGATGGTCAGCAGTTGCAGAGGAGGAATAGCTTTGTGGGAACTGCCCAGTATGTCTCTCCAGAGCTGCTGTCCGAGAAGTCCGCATCACGCAGTTCGGACCTCTGGGCTCTTGGGTGTATCATATACCAAATGGTTTCTGGTTTACCTCCATTCCGTTCCAGGTGGGAGCTAGTCTTATACAAGAAGATGTTCTTGCTGTTGTTAATTCCATGTTGTGTTCTGAGTTACTCAGTGACATGTTGTAAGAGTTTTTTTACTCTTGTTCTTGTAGGAGTGAATATATAATATTCCAGAAGATACTGAAGCTAGAGTATGAGTTTCCGGATGGTTTTGCACCACTAGCAAGAAGTATTGTGGAAAAGCTTTTGGTAAGCAAACCTATCCTTATTTCTGAAATCAAATTGGATTTAAGCTGCACTGTGATACTTACTTTTAATGGCATAAGAAATAGGTGGCATCCTGGGGCCCTTGCAGCTATGTTTAAGTTGCAGCAAGGCCCTGGTTTTGATGTTTTGCTTTATTTTTAGATGACCTTAGGTGTTTATTGATAATGGAGTGGATTCTGTAAGCCACAGGCTAGAGAACTGCGTTGGATTTGCTGTGTGTTGATGAGTTAAGATCAGTTACTAGCACAGTATAAGCATGAATGTGATATTTTCTTTGCCTGGCACAGTCATTAGGTGACCATGTCTTTGATGGTGATTTTACAGAACAGTGGGTTAAACTCACGTTCGAATGTTGCTAAGTTTAAGCAGAATTTTGTATGGGGTAAGCTCTTGTGGCATGTCTAAACTGGGAATCAGTCCAGACATCTCAGGTACCCTGTGTTACAGTGTGAAGCTGATGTATGGAAGTAAATGTAATGATTGTGTTTTCTTCCAGGTTCTTGACCCAAGCAAGAGGCTGGGGGCATCAGATGCTGTAGGGTATCCATCACTTCGTTCACATCCCTTCTTTTCTGGCATAGATTTTGAAACTCTTCATGAACAAACTCCCCCAAAAATCTACCCCTACCTGCCTGGCACATCGGAACACGAGGAGATGCGAAGTCGATACAGGGTGAGTTGGGGTAACAGGCTTTCCTGTTTCACATTATTCCATTGTGAACTATTTCTTACATGAAAATTCTGCTGTTTTCTGGTAATTTTGTGTTGGTCATCTGGCTCGGTTCATTACAGGTTTTTATATTCTGCTGTATGTATTATAGTATGAACTTGAGGTTTTGCTAACATAGACAGGTGTCATAATTTCTGATCACATTTTGCACAAATCTTGTTAGATTTTGATTCTGTAGCATAGAAGTGAACTTCCGTAACTGACAACTGGATTATTGTATTTCAATTTTTTAATTACATGCTTTGTTGTGGTTATATATTGATACAAGGCAGTAACTGCCAGTTCAGTGAGAAATACAAGACCTGAAATCAATTGTGTCTTCACTTTGGATGTTGATATAGAAAGGCAGAGTTGATTGGAAATTTCAGAGTTCTTATATTGGGTTTATGTGTGTGTCCAGGTACCAGATCATTTGGAGCCAGGGTTAGATGACAAACAGCTAACTCGGCTTCTGGGCCTGGATTTGCAGGGTGCGGAGCAGACCCATGATCCACCGGAACGCCCACGGAAACGATCAGGACTTACGGACATGAGCCCTGAAGAGGTGCAGCAACACCTGGGGAAACAAAAGGATAGTAGCAAATGGCACAGTCTTGTAGAAGGAAACTTGATTCTGAAGCAGGGACTGGTTGATAAACGGAAGGTAAGACCACACATGAATACAACGACATTCCTTTGGAAAATAGGACATGAGTGTTTCTTGTACAGCAAAGTGTAAGATTAACTTCATCACCAAAATTTGAAGCATTTCTTAGTATTGTAGTAGCTAATGTTTTCAAGTTAATTGTTTAATTCATCTGCTACATGTCTATCTGTGGAAGCAACAGGACCACAGAATAGACAGAGGCTTATTGCATTATCCTATTATCCTTGTCCTTAAGAACTTACTCACCTGTGTCCAGAAATGAAAGCATGGTTGTGTGCTCCATAGTTTCCAGAAACCTGTACATTCAGACACAGCCTGGATCTGCACAAAAATATTTGTGGGTTCCCTGATTAGAATAAAACTACAGCATTGAATAACTGTAAGCTTATTAATATATACAAGAGCAGGCTGATAAGTTTTGCCTCCACTTAAATAGAAAATGAACAGGAAAAGATATTTTAATGAAATACGAGTAAAAAAAGAAATATACTTACATCAGTTATTTTCAAAGATGCATAATTATTTCTCTACAAAATCACCACGCACTTCAATACACCTCCGCCAATGCTGCACTAGTTTTTGAAATCCATCCTTAAATAAATTGGTGTTTTGTTTTTGAAACAATTTCCTCACTGCAGACTTCACCTTACCCAGTGTTTTACTGTACTCACAACAACAACACTGATCACCATAGATGGCTTGCATTTGTCTGTGAATTTCAATTGAAGGAACTTTTTCCGCGGTTAAGAATTCAATATTTGTTGAACGTCTGAAAACTCCTACATTTTGATGTGCACTGGGTGAGGACTGTAAGCATATGTGTGTTTAAGGTGAAGTATGATGGAAGAGATGGAAGAGAGATACCATGCGACTACACAGAACTGGTTTTGTCCAGATATGTCTAATCTAAACAAAAATATTACAGTGGAGGCAAAACTTATCAGCCCACCTACGTACATGTAAATAATGCTTATTTGAATTGCACAACATTGTCTTGTTTTTCTTTGTTGAGCAGGGGTTGTTTGCACGGCGAAGGATGCTCCTTTTGACACTGGGACCACACCTTTACTATGTAGACCCTGCAAACATGGTACTGAAAGGAGAAATACCATGGAGTCCTGAACTTAGAGTTGAACCAAAGAACTTCAAAATCTTCTTTGTGCATACAGTAAGTTTTTAAAGAGACTTAGATTTTCGGGTGAAAATCCATAGAACACGTTTAGAAGAAAAATTTTGGAAATATAGTATGTGTGCTGTAGAAAAAAATAAAATTATGTATTATGTCATGTCTTGATTAGGTTCTGTCTCTCTTTGTGGTGTGTATGTGTGTTTGGAAGGGAGGGGGGGGGGACATCAATGGTATATCATAGTAATAAGGTAGCCACTGTTGCTGTGTATGCAATATTTCACCTGGTAGGTAATTGTGTAAAATTTCATACCTAAATTTCTCTAATGCTGATTGCAACAACGATGTAATTCCGTGACATAGAAATGGTGTAACCAAGGTCATAAACGTGTTGGAATATTAAATTTTCCACTTAGGACACTGATAAGTTTTCTCCAGTAACATATGTTTTCCAGAATTTTGCAGTATGTGAGATGTATATTTTTAGACATGTTAGATATCCATTATTCATATCTGTGAATGTCCATGTCAAACTTTGTTTGTTTCCTTGATGGCCCATACTGCAGATTCTAGCTTGATGCTTTTATCCTATAATTTAACTTAATTCTGATTTACCTGCTTGGCCCAAATGAATCCTGTGTAGATTATTGTCTGTGTGTAGATAGCAGCCAGAAGTAGAAGGAAACCTGATTTGGGATAATGGATTAGGGTCATAGTCCATGGTGCAGGTTATTTGGTCACGGCCTTTCTTGCTGTAAACATTTCGTTTTAATTATGTGTGTGGGTTTCTGTCATAATATGGCTGGTACTTTTATCTAAAAAGTGATGTGAGGGGCACATTTACCATGTTTCTGGGTTTTGTTTTGCAGCCAAATCGAACATACTACTTGGAAGATCCAGAAGGCTATGCCCTGGAATGGTGCAAAGCAATAGAAGAAGTTCGGATACATACGTATGGTCTACCATCATAGAGAAATTAGCGACACAATCGAAGGTTATAGGCTCTTCTTCGAATAGTGTTCGTTAGGAAAATTTTAATTTGCAATTAAAACTTGTCAGCAAATTACTGTTGGAAATGTAAGTTATGAAGAAGTGGAAGAGAATAGATTTGTTACATTATTTATTGTTTGAACAGTGTGAATGTATGTGGATGACTGCGTTGGAAAGTGTGTCAAGTTAAAAGTGTGTCTGTATCTATTTGTGTGAATGGGACATTAACAAGGAATGGTCATATCAAGCTAACTTACAAATGAAAACAATGCAATGCTGTACAATATGTATGGCAGACAAGAAGAATATGCTTTTTGTCATTAATTTCTTTTAAGTTAATTTAATTTATTTTGTACCACTAATCTTGAATCTTTGCAATAATGTAAATGGCCTTGAATATGTGACATTAATTCTTTGATAGCTGAACTGAACATCAAGTGCACTCAGACTAGATAACAATGTGTGTATCCATTGTAATGTAAAGGTGAAGAATTGTTGTCTTTTGGGTGCATTACTTCATTGTCACACATACCAGCAGTAAGAATCATGTCATTTCCATAATATTGTAAAGCTCCTAACTTGGCAGTTTGCCAGTAATTTGTCAGTATTATTCCCAAAATGTAGAGAACTGGCCTGCATGATATGCAGTGAGAAGTCTTCAACATTACTAAGAATCTGTTCATGCCTGAACTTCCTACTCTGAAACTGATTAGTGAGGTTGTATATAGAATTCTAATTATTTGTATTATTGTTTCTGTGCTGTGTTGTTCTGTTTATGTATAATTGTATATATTATTTATAAACACTATGATTACAGTAAATACTTTTTCGGAAAAATACCTGTTGTTACTTACTTACCCCATGGAACAGAGTCCTTGAGAAGCTAACCGGTTCTCAGCTAGTTAAGAAATTCCCCACATTTTATGGAACTGGGAGGTTCATTACCGCATTCACAAGTGCCCGCCATCTGTCCCTATCAAAAATACCAGTCCAGTTCCGAGGCTTTATGAATGTTTCATAACAAGATACATTTTTAGAGTGAAGAGTTGTTAGCACCTCGCCCAACCCCCAGACTGGAGGACTACCCCTTGTCAGCTGTCCGCGACTTCAATATATTCGCAGTTATACTCCATACTGGAGGTCGTTGCTCCATCTGCAGCCTGAGGCCACGCCATGCCGTGGTGACAGGAACCCACTTATCGTGGAAAATACATGTTGTGTTTGTTTGAAATCTGAAAATTCCAACTCCCTACTGAATCAATGTGGTTAGGTAATGACAGTGTACTTATACATGTTGCAGATTTTAAATGTGTAGAGTGATTTGTGTGCTGGCGTGTACATGCATGACAGATTTGCATTGGAAAGTGCTCTTTCTTACTACTCAGTAGTATATTTTGTTGTGAAAAACACATGACAGAATAGTTATTGCAGTATAGATGAAATAATGCTTAAATAAATATTAAGTACCAAGGAAATTAATTAAACTAAGAGCAAGGACATTACAAGATACAAAAGCTAGAGTCAAAGTAAACCAAAACTATACAGAAAAGTTTGAAATAACGACAGGAGTGAAACAAGGCGACCCTTTACCAGCAACTCTATTTAGTATAGTTATTGACGATATTTTAAAGCAGCTAGAACTAAGGGGTAACATATCAACACGTTTAAAACAATACTCAGCATATGCCGATGATATATTAATCACTGCCCAAACTGAACAAACAATGATAGACACTTTTAAAAAACCAAAAAATATTTCATTACAATTTGGTCTAATAGTAAATGAGAACAAAATGAAGTACATGGGGTGTACAAGGAAAGAAACCCAACTAGATAAACTAATTTTGGACAACAGGCATATTGATCAGGTTAAATCATTCGGCTACCTTGGTACTATTGTGAATGGGAATAACACTCTACTTACTCCATGGTGCAGAGTCCTTGAGCAGCTAACTGGATTGCAGCTAGTCAAGAAATTAAGAATTAAAACAAACAAGGAGTTGGATGAATTAATTAAACACCGGAACATGATAAATTATGTTAAAGCCCAATGATTGAGTTGGTTTGGACACACAAATAGAATGACTGAAACTAGCATAGTGAAAAGAATACACAAATGGAAACCATTCACAGGAAGACCAGCTGGAAGGCCCAAGTCTAGATGGAATGCTGATGTCAGGAATGATTTGAAGAAGATAAAGCTTGTGAAGTGGGCAGAACAAGTACGGGACTGCACTAAATGGAAGGCTATTGTCGGGAAGGCCAAGACTCTTTCAGAGTTGTAGCGCCATAGAAGAAGAAGATGAAAAAGTATAGAAAAAATTTTATTGAATGCAAGTTCGTCAGTTTGACATCTCTTCATGAAAAACTATTGGCATTGGAGGTGTTACTTACATTGGTTTTACCATGAAGTGAAATGTCCTGTATCCATTCTTTGCACAGTGTACAGTACTTCAGTTATTTTTCTTCTGTAAAGTTTGTAGGAAAACTGAAATTAAGACTAAAGAACACAATAAAAAAAACATTAACTTAGGCATCAGAAACTTTGGACACTAACAAAGAGAGACAGAAAGCAATAGAACATTTTTGAAAGGAAAGTGTAAGGATGAATTTTAGGCCCAGTATATGACAATGAAAAAGAAAACTGGAAGATATTAAACCAATAAAGAAATGTATGCAAATGTTAAAAAACCTACTATAATAGAGATAATAAGGTTAAATAGATTATGTTGGTTTGGGCATGTGCAGGGAATTTAAGAAAATAGAATTCCCAAAAGGGTATCATATATAAATTTGGGAACAACAATGAGAGGTAGACCAAGAAATAGATGGCAAGATGAGGTGAGAGAGGATGGAAGAATAGTTGGTTCAGAAGGGTAGCAGGAAAAAGTACATAACAGATAGGAATGGAAGAAGCTCCGGAGAACAGCAAGGAAACATCGCATTCTGCGCATGCCAATGGAAGAATGAATGAAAGGTTTGTAGGGTATGCTGTTTGTATCTTCTCAGAAGTTGTGTGCTGTCTTCTGTAGACTCACTAATCTGTAACAGGTGGAACTGGACTGCATTCATGAGGGGTTTATTTCTTCCAAATTCAAGGTATGTCCCCCTTTGTAACGCAGTGGTGTGGTGTTGCTCACCATCGAGACAGACATATTACATGCACTTAGGAAAAGACAGTTATCCAAGTTTCGAAAAGGTTTCAGTTTCCTGAATGTGAAGTTTGAAACCCCATATCATAGCACTGGTTCTTGTTTTATAGCTGTGTCAGGTTTGCCTTGGGTAAAAGCACATTTTTTCCTGTGACAAACTCATTTTTAACACCATCTCACATAACAATCATAATGGAAGATAGCTGTGAATAATTTGAGTAAGCAGTTAGTGGCAGCTGACAAAGGGTGGTCATTCAACCTATGGTTTAGGTGTGGGTTAATAGTTGCATTATGTTGCCGTAGCTCATCGGTGTCCATTATTGAACAGTTTCTAGGAGTCTTGTGAAATGAGTATGTTTTGTAACTGAGTAAATGCCTTGCTGATGTACACACAGAGACTTGCTGAATAGAATTGCATGTCTGAATTCTGAATTCCCACAAATAGGTTTGCAGTCCCACATTTGAATTTGTAAATTAATGTGTGATGTATGTATTCATATGACATGCTGCCAGGTATTCATGTACAACTGCGCAGCCTCTCATGAGCTCCTTTCTTTGTTAGAGTGAACCAAGTGTTAATTTCATCTGTTATAGTGCTGTCATCTGGTTGTGCTGTGTTGCATTATGTGCTTGATGCTCATCTGTTTCATCAGCCTCAGCATGCACCTTACAGAGAGCACAGTCAGAGCTGAACTGTTTCTTTGGATTCAGCATGTACAGCATAGAGATTGTGGCTTGCCATGTGATTTACTCTTATGTGATGCAGTATCATGATTTAAAAAAAAAAAAAAAAAACTTGATCAACAAGAATGTGTAGGATGGGTGGAATTAACATGGATTACCTCAGTGGTGAACCCCGGTCTCTGTACTGAATTGTAATAATGGTAATATTTACTACAAAACAGGTGATCCAAACAAGTAACTGTGGAGTAGAGTCCTTCTTGAGAAGCTAATGGTCTCTTAATTTTTCAAGAAATTCGCTGCCTTGTAGGTGTGATGGAATGTAAAGGTTCATTACAGTGTTCACAAGATCTTGCCACTGGACCTTACTCAGAGGGAGATGAAGGCAGAATAAACTTTCACACCCTTTTTTTTAGATTATAGGATCATATGGAAAATGATTTTGAACCTTTAAATAAAGTGGTAACAGATGTTGTGAAGTTTGGAACTGAAGGTATATTTGGCAGTTATAATTTAGTAATAATTTAAATGCAGTATTCTATTTAATAAAATTTATCCTTCATGTATGTGGTAAGGTGGTGGAAATGAGTTCACTAGATCCTCACTTGTTGTGGATGGTTGTAGCAGAATGTATGTTATTGATTTAACCTGGGTAGGAGAAAACTGTAGATATAGAAAAATATTGACATAAATTGGAATAATTTTTTTTGCATCCTTTATTGTCCCTCATATTTTTTTATAGTAGATATGAAAATATCATTGACATCTAATTAAAATGCTTGTATTGCATTGAAGAAAGTCTTCAATTCTGTCAGACAGTATCATGTACACACATTGTACCAGTGATTCTGAAACTCATGAAGGGCAGAAGGCGGTGGGGGGTGGGGGGGGACTGATGTGTTGACAACTACTAATGTAATCAATCAAACTCGATTGCCTGTTGTGGTGCTGAGTGGTTAGACACAGATCCATTTTGGTTTACAATGTAAATGGGGTTTATGGTTTTGTATTCTGGACATAAAAGTTTTAAGGACTACTGAATTTCTCCATCCTTCCACCACTTTTCAGTCCTTCTTTTTTCTCGTTCAGTTTTATCCATATAATGAATGCTTCCAGGTAATGGATAAATAAAAAAATCCTTTTAAAAATGTCAGTGTTACAAATGTCAATTTGGTGGATAGCAAATAATATAATCTAACAAATGAGCATTCATTTCATGCATGTTATGAAAGAATCCATAAAAATAGAAATGCGCTGGTGTTTTTCAGAACTGCAGTAATGTATGCATATATTTGGTCAATGGCAGTAGATTATATGATGCAGTGTATGTATTAAAATAACTCTGATGTTAATGTGGGTATATTTTACCTTGATAATTGAAAATTATGTGCGTAGCTAGGAAAGGGAGAAGAAAAATATAAACATATGATTAAAAAATGTGTATAAGGTATCACAGAAACAAAGGAAAATAACGTGGTTGAAAAACCTGGAGTGCTGGGAGGTGAAGGGTGTAAATCATACAATGAATATTTGAAGATTATTAGGAATCCTTTTCAGTTCAGTTGATGGGATGCAACCTAAGGAACGGACACTGCAAATTCCATCCATATTGCTTCATACTTAGTTGTTAATATTATAGCTCCAGCGGCAATTGCATCCACGTGGAGTGATTTTTAAGTTTATGGTCTTGTGTTTTGAGGAGGTTGGAGGTTTCTTCGACACATCGGTTGGCATATACCAAACTACGCGACATCGGACCCTATAACACTCTGATTTTGAAAACCGTGAAAACAAATTCACCGAGGTTGATTTTATAATATTGGCGGCGAACATTACGTTAACATGTTAGTAACTTTGTGCTAATGGCAGCGTTTATGTGCGGCGACCAAAGAATATTACTTGTAGTTCGTTAATAATGCTCATAGATGTCGCTCGTTTGTCGAAACCGGAAAAGTTTACATTCAATGACAATATTCCGGACAGTGCGATGGCTGTCTTAGTTTATGTAATAGTGTGACAGTAATTTGAGAAAATGGTTTGCCGTATGTGTGCACATGTTCATGACTTGTTTATTTAGGTGCTATGTGTTTGACAACTAAACTGTGAACGTAAGTATTTAAACTAGGAAATTTAATCAATTTTGGTTCGTAATAGAACCGCACCCTGCCTGCTTGGCTGATACTCAAGGCAACATAATATGTTTTATTGTGATGTCTGAAGTTTCTGAATATTGGGAGCCGTACTTGACTTGTATTCCAAGATTAAATTTCCTGGAACGTCTAGTAACATCTTGTAGGAAGTGACATTTTCTTTTACGCTGCATTTGTGTGGATTATTTTCACGAGGTCCTCATTTACTTAATTTTGTCGGACATTTTATGCAAATACGTGGATATCTTTATAGATTTATGGGTAAGTTATGTGGTATCTTTGCCTGTCGATATAATTATATGACACTTTATTGCATGAATATTGCTAATACACAGAAAATGCGAACACTTTCAGACAGTTGTTTTTGTCATTTTTGTTTAAATTTTAGAGTTAAAGAGTCATTTTTTAAATTGTAACTGCCGTATTGTACATATTATGGGCGGCAAAGTGTATGTTATGTTCAAATGAGCAAGGTGAAGTTTTGTGTCAGATGGAGGTGGGAGGGTCATGTATGATCAGTTGTGTTAGGAAGCATAGAATGAAACGTGAAATTATTTCTGAGTTAGAAACTGTAAAGTAGCATTTATAAATACATCCGTTGGAACTAGACAACTTACTTAGTATGTGAAGACTGATATTGTACTTTAACTTTCAATTACTGGTAGCACTGGCTATAAATATTGCATATTTTGTTCATCACTGTAAACATAGGAGGCTACTAAATCCAGTTATGAGCAGGAGTAATTAAAGATATCTGTTTTGGAAACGTTGTAAGCTAATATGTGCTTTATGAAGATATTATATCTTGATTCATAGTGTATTGTTGTGTGGTTTGTATAAAATGTGCATTAAGACATTTACAAGAATTGTATGCTTGGATGTGAAAACAAGTCGTAATTTTCCAATGTTCTTCATCTGTATGTTTTATAGTACTTAGATGAGTTACGATGTTTCATGTAAATCAGCATCTTCTTACCCTGAACAGGATGAGTAAAAATTTATACACACATCTTTGTATATCTGACATCGTATTGAGTGTGTGCTGCAGGTAGTTGGATTTAAACATTTCACACCTGTTTAGAGGCCAGGGGAGGAACCGTGAAATAATAACTTGTTGATGTGAAGCATGTCAAGTGTCCAGTCAATTATACAAATGAAACTGAGGTAGGCGTAGCTATTTGCTTAAGCGTTCAAAGATGTTGGTTAGGTTACCAGCCTAATAATAAAATTTTCTTTTGGGTATTTGAACGTTTAAATTAGTAAATACAAAATTTGTCATATAAAGTAAAGGCAGTTCTAAATTAACTTCGTTATGTACAACATTGTTTTCTTTTAAATGTTGGCAGATTTTTAGTGAACAAACATTTTGCACTGTCTTGGATTAATGTTGTTTTTGCTGAGAGTTGGCATTTTCAGAAGCTGGACTGTTGGGGTATTTGAATTAATTCCTGTTGGAAAAAATGCTCTATTGTTTGTTGTTTTGGTGTTAAGTTGTGATTTTCAGAAACCTAACCCCAACATTAGACTGCAATATTTTATTTCTTCACAAGAATGGTTAAGTGAATGTGTTTGTTGAGCCCTGGTTGTGCTAATGTGTGGTGTGTGTCTGTGGTTCATTCTGATAAGAAATGATGTAGTGTGCCGCTACACTTTGTCTGCACTTTGTGGCCACATCAGACTAGCTTGATTGTAAACGAAACAACTGAGTAGGATAATGCGTTTTGTATGGGTTTCTGTAAATAAATATTGAACTTATTGACTTGCGTGATCAGTGATGTGCCATTGTGTGTCATTGTACTTTTGAAAATAGGGGCTGATTTTTATGAATTTGACATGGTGCAGTAGTTAGTCTTCACTCACACTGTTTTGCTTGACAGCAGGTCCAATTAGAAGTTAGTCAGGGCCACACAATTGGGTTATGTGTGTTGCGTTTGATATCACGTTCTTACCCACCATATTTGAATAATGTGCTGGAAACATTTTTCTCTCACTCACAGATGCATGTCACATCAACCAACACATTGTTCATTGCACATCAGAGTTTTATAAGTGTATGTGCACATACATTATATATATACACACACACATGTACGTGTATGTGCCTTTTATCATCATATGACAGTCTGTAATACAATAAGGAGAGGGTTTTAATGAGTCAAAATGCAACTATGTTTGTTAGATGTTATTTTAAACTGACAACATGTTTTGGCTCCTGCTCTGGGCCATCTTCAGGTCACATAAGTATTTATTCGAGGAAACTATATAATTCATAAAATATATCAATCTAAAATTCTTGTTGAATTTTAAATGATATATTTTATGACTTATACTGTATAGTTTCCATGAATAAATACTTTTGTGACCTGAAGATGGCCCAGAGCAGGGGCTGAAACATGTTGTCAGTCTAAAATAACAACATCTAACAAACTTAGTTGTGTTTTGACTCATTAAAACCCTCTTCTTATTATATTAATAAATGCAATGAGGATGACGCATCTAAAGATTGACAGTCTGTAAGCCTGGTGTAAGCGCAGATGGCCGGCCAGCTTCTACAAGCTTGTTGCAGTACCATAATTTGAGAACCGTGCTTGTATGAAAAGTATCTTTGTCTGTGTATCAGTTCTGTGCAAAATGGCACAACTCGCTTGCGCAACATACTGTTGCAGCTCATAGAAGTTGTCATGTCAAGAAATAATATTCAAGTAGTTTATAAGCACTTGTGGCTGCCAGTGAGTGGTGTTCTGTAACTTTTTATGAAGAAAGGAGATTCGTAGATAACTAAAACTAACATACTTTAGATGGTCTTAGTAATTGACCAACTTAATACACAAATTCTTATATTATAATAAGTTTATTATATTACTGTACTTATTTTGAGCACTGCTGTGATCATCATCAGGAGGTCAAATTGTATTATACAGCATCTGGTATCGTCACACTCTGTAGGTGGCCGTGCGGTGCGCAGGTTGAGAGTCCTCTCTCAACCTGCGTACCGGACGGCCACTTACAGGGTGTGACGATACTAGATGCTGTATAATACAATTTGAACTCCTGATGACGAGCACAACAATGGTCCAAACATGTAGAGGAATATAATAAACATTATGAAATAAGAATTTGTGCATTAACTTGGTTAATTACTTAGATTATGCTGAGATGTATGGTCAGCAAAACATCAGAATACTTCAGATGGATGTACAGAAAGAGTTGCCAGATAAAAAAAAATTATTTGTTTATATAATCCTTTGATTTCCACGAAGTTGTGTCCCATCAAGAAAGGCTGCCCAAGTTGGCCACCCCTGCGATAGCAGATGACGTAGTACAGTTCGGAACTCGCAGATGGCGCGAATGGTATTGTTTGTGCGACACGTGGACAACGTAGCTGAGAACAGAGCAACAGGCTGTGAGCAGCATGTCTCAAAATAGCTCACTGGTACTGTAAAAACAAAGTGCAGTATTCTTGCTGCCTTAGAATCACATGCGCCACTCTGTGCAAAAGTTATCGTTTGGATAGCAAACAGAACTGTCAGGATCAACTTCAATGCAAGCTGAGTTTTGCGGTTCCACCATTTTGTTTCGTCACAGAGATTTTTTTGTATCAAACACAAATCATTTACGGACTTGACTGTCGCATTCCGTAACACAGAGATTATTTTTCTCGTGTCTTTGAGCACGGCAGCTGTTAACAGACGCCTTACCGCAGAGCAAGCCCGCGTCTGCCTGACATTTCAGACTTTGTTTCCCCCTTGCTGCGCGACTGACATTGCACAGAAGAGTGGAGACCTGGCGACCTCCAGCTTCTAAGTAGGCCTCGCACCTTCTGAAAATATTTCTCGGCGTAAGACATAGCCTTTTATGTTGAACTTTCTTAACACATTTGTCGTTTTACATCCATTCTACGAAAATCAAGGATGGAAATAATAAAAGAAGAACATATAAAGGAAATAATGGGAGTGAAAGGGAGGCCGGACATCATGGATATTATAGAGCAGAAAAGACTACAATGGTATGGCTACGTCAAAAGGATGCAAGAGGAGGGAATACCAAAATTTATTGTGGATTGGATACCACGTGAGAGAAGGAAAAGAGGAAGTCCAAGAAAAACGTGGATGGAAGGAGTACAAGCAGCCATGACAAGAAATTTCGAACCAGATCAATGGAGACACAAGAGCGAAATGGCGTTTGGTTTCCAGAAGACGGCGACAGCTGTTAGAAAACCGGACAGATAGACATCCTTTCTACGTGACCAGTCCATATTAGTCTCATTATTTTGCGAAACTGTTTCAATTAAGTAATGCTTCCTAGCCAGTAACATAGTGTGTCAGTCGAGCGTTTTTTTTTTCGGTGGTAGGTGTCACTGGTAATAGAGGTAACGGGTAACAGATGACGAAAGGATCAGCTAGCTGCTATTTATGGGATAAGTGGACGTTCACTGACAGATATTGGAAACCTGGTCCCGTGAAAATGTTCATAGTGTGATTCGGGTTTCATGGTCGAAACATTTTTGCCTCGTCGAAATTCACTGCCATTTGTTTGAGGGATGGTGGTAGTACCCCACATGTCCGAAAAAGGGAAGGAGATTTCGAAAATAGTCGAAAGGATAGCAGTAACGATGATCATACCTTTGGGCCCCAAATATCAGTGGCTGATGTGAATGCTGTAGGAGTGGTAGGAACAAATTTTGGAAAAGTGACGGGTCAAAATTCGGGCTTTAGCTGCATTGGAGCTTTTTTTTAAAAATTTATTTATTACACAGCATGCCCCATTACACAGTAATATTACATGCTTTACATAACCTAAGATTTAATTAACAGTCATTTCAAGTCTGAAAGTTCTAAAGACTTAACAAATTTTACAAA
>Ga0131853_10011593_pt1 | contig 16149 bp, 16 predicted proteins | sample TergutLab28metaG_FD_92764 | JGI IMG/M metagenome (GOLD analysis project Ga0131853, IMG submission 92764) | Labiotermes labralis P1 segment gut microbial communities from Petit-Saut dam, French Guiana - Lab288 P1 (version 2) (version 2) | ecosystem: Host-associated > Arthropoda: Insects >...
CCCCCCCCCCTTTTTGGGGGGGGGGGGGGGGGGGGGCAAAAAAACTATTGTCAGATGGCTGGATGTCTGGGGTGTGAGCCCAGGGTGGTTCAGTTTCAAGTCAGGAGGATGTAGCCCAGTACTAGTCTCACATTCACGGTAAGGGTGGTAATTTGCAATGTTGTGCTATCCAAACAGAAGAACCCGTGGCATGATGCATTGGGGGCATGAGTACACTGCCATCCAGTGAGACAGTTAAGACACCAAGCCTGAAGGAAAACAGAAAAGACCAGACATAACTCTGTGTCTCTGGCCTTCAGCTGAATCTGCGAGGCTGATTTTTGTGGCTTTGGCAATGACACTGGAGAAGACAGTATACATGCTTGCTAGGGCTTTTGTTTTGTTAACTGCAATGTTACATTTAGTTCTGGTGGAGTAATCATCCCGTGACAGCCTTGCATCTCTGGTATGCTCCGAAATCCTGATTGGGATGTGTCTAGTCAGAGAGCATGATTCCTGCCAACACTGATAATTCCATCGGCAGTTGCATGTCCTCAGTCACTCTGAAACGGGTTCTCATTTTTTTTTGGTGGTTTATCAATGGTATGGATTTCTTCTCCCAATTAGGGGTCTGGCAGTGTGCTCCGCTGCTCCACAAATACAAAGAATGTAGCCTTGTAGTTGTGCTTATCTGTGTGATCCTTTTGGTAACAATAGCTGACACAGAAATGAGTACATGTTACGAAGTTAGGAGGCCTGAATGGCCCTGCACACTGCTGTTGCTGTCTACTAATGAATAGCCAATGAATTTCATAAGTAATGGTGGTTGGAATGGCACTGTATGTAGGTACTCCACCTATGTGTGGGTCTGCTGTGACAGCGTTTAGCCACATTACAGAATGGCAACTGGCAGTCTGTTTCCAGTCGCATGGAGGGCATGATGATGGGTTTCAAAAACCAGGCCACAAAACCAACATTCTGTTGTAGCAGCACACTCCACCAACACCAAATGTGTGCTGTATTTGACAAACATCCAAATTTACTACCCACACATCACCAGGAAAGCCACTCAAATTACAGTAACCTTTCAGTTTATGAGCTTAGTTCTTTCCTTGAGAACTGGTCATAGGGTGAGAACTTGTAAAAGGAAAATTTTCCATTACTTAACAAGTTATAAATTGTAACTGGTTCCTGAGGTCAAAATTATCTTCCAATGGTCAGTTACTGTATTACTGTATTATATTCCTAGCAATTAACCTACAAACAACATACACTTGTATGGAAAATGCATAAAAATCAGGTATGCCATTATTAGAAACATGAAACACAACAATGCCCTAAGATTTAATCAGTACAACACAACAAGACCAAAGTTCACCCCGACAACAAGCTATGGGAACAGAGATGCTGCATGGTGATGTCTGTGGGCAGACCACTGAAGGATGCTGCAACAATCTGCATTTGAGAAGATTAGAAAATGACAACAACCAAGACAACACACTGGGAATGATGATGAGTTGCAAAAGGAAGGGGCTTATATAAGCAAATATTGGCCTGCAAATTGAAAACAGGCATTCATTCTGAGCATACTGTGCTTAAGTGAAAACACAAAGTCTGACTGTTCACACACCAAAGACCTGCCTAAATTTAAACAATGACGGCACAAACATGATGAGCCGATATAACCATCTCTTTTCTTCCTTCCCACTGCACTGGGCCATGCTACATAACATCATCCTTATGAATACCACAAAACCTGCATATCAGACTGCATCCTCTTCTGACAAAATCACCCTAAACGCAGCAGATGCAATATGTACTGAAAAATCAGAAAAAACTTTAACACATGTCTTAGCTAACCCCAAAGCCAGTATCACACACAAACCTAGGGACCCCAGCTTAATAACTGCCTTGACCCTTTAGCACTGGACAACATACGCAATGTCACAAGGTAAGTGCATTCAGTTCCCTACTGACACAGTACATGCAGAGGCCACTTATGGCCATTCTTGTACTGCCCTGCTGTGATTTTATAATTATGGTAGTGCTATTTCTCTACAAGAATTCGTATAAAAAAATTAAAACCTATAAAATACTTCCAGAGTATGAAGAGTGTACCTGACATGTACTTCAAGTGCTAAAAGGTTAGTTTCATGATGTAATTACGGGTACCCGTAACTTTACCAAAAACAGAAAGCCTTTGTTTTATTAAGATTTTCTTACCTGATTCTCACTTTTCTTATTATCAAGTTTCTTATCAATGCCAACCCCTAGGCCACCACCTGAGGTTGAGCGTTTCAGTTGTGTGAGATTCCGTTTAGGCTCACTGCGCAATTCTGCAGCCTCTAACTTTTCACGGGTTATAGGTCCAGGTACAGGATGACGAACTGTTTCACGTCTCTCATCACGGAAGTAATCTGAAGGCTGCTTTTTCTTTTCTTCTTTGAAGTCTCCATAGTGTGATTCTAATGGAGATTCTGACCACGAACCACTGAAGTCACGGCTTGAGAGACCTAACTTATGGTCATTATCATGGAAAGACCTGCAAAACAAACAATTTTCCTTTGAGATATGACACACAAAATACTGAACAGGTAAAACGTTTACATATTACATGTTAAATATATGTCAGATCAATCACCAAAATGAAGATATACAAAGGTCAAATGCAAAAGAATCGAACAATGAAGTACAAAAGTGGAGTGGGCCACAAGCCTATAAGTGCAGAGATGACGACGCAAATGTTCCAAAGCAAAGTGTTCATCATTTACATATTACATGCACAACAGACTGTAGTAATTTGTATTGTAGTATTTGTCAACTACATACAAAATTTTATCCAACATTCTGCTGTCACAGTAACTCCATCTGCAGAGGAAATTATTGTGGATCATCAGTGTGGATTTCTACGTAACAGGTCAACTACTGATCATATCTTGGAAGTGTGTCATCCCTGTTGTGTGTGTGTGAAAACTGGAAGGGTATGTAGTCAAACACAACTATGTCAATTAAGATGCATTTAATGGCCATACTAGACAACTACATGTTTCGGCCTTTACTGGCCATCTTCAGGTTGTCTTCAAGACAACTTAAGGTCCTACTATATACATTGTGCACGCACATGATGCAGAGATCTCTACATATGTGCCTTATTGCGTAATGTAATTTCTATATGTAGTGGTATGCTCTGACTAGAGGCATGGTAGTGCTAGTGGCTAGTGTCAAGTTTGAAGGTTCTGGTCCACTGGTATTATAAAGAGGCGTGTTCCTCTTCCTTCCTCTTAATTGGGGTTGTGTTGCGGGGAGGTCCGAATGACCTTGGATGAACAGGTCCTTGCCTGTGGGGACTGAGAAGTGTGTGAGAAGGGTGGTGAATTAATCCGGCCTAATTATACATTGGAAAATTTGCTGTATTGGAGGGAAACATAAATAGCTTAGTACTTACTTAGTGTATTCCCAGCTTGCTCCGGTTTTATCCCTGGGTGGGTTTATGTCCATGTGGGTGGTGGCACACACTGTTGATGTTGCCATGTACTGTTTCTCACTATGTGTAGCTGTTTTATTCTCTGCACTGCTACTGTTCACCGTGAGACACTTTGTCACAATATTAATTGAATCTCTTGTTCAAGAACAAGAGATTCACCACCCTTCTCAGACATGTGTCCCCACAGGCAAGGGACTGTACATCCAGGGTCATTCGGGCCTCCCCACAACACGTCCCCAATTAAGAGGAAGGAAGAGGAACACACTTCTTCATAATACCAGTGGACCAGAACCTTCAAACTTGACACTAGCCACCAGACACTAACGTGTCTCTAGTCGGAGCATACCACCACATATAGAAATTACATTACACAATAAGGCCCATATGTAGATATCTCTGCACCACGTGCGCGCACAATGTATATAGTAGGACCCAAGTTCTCTTGAAGACAACCTGAAGATGGCCAGTAAAGCCGAAACATGTAGTTGTCTAGTATAGCCATTAAATACACCTTAATTGACATAGTTGTGTTTGACTACATACCCTTTCCAATACTGTTCATATATTCTGCATTCGACAAATACTTGAGGAAAAAACTGGAATAAAATGAAGTAGTGCATTGGCTATTTACACACATCAAGCAAGCTTATGCTTCAGTTAGGAGGGAGTTCTGTATCACCACGAAACCGTTAAGGCTAATGTGTCCGAATGAAACCTAGAGCACAGTATGGGTAGGCAAACAACTGCCTGACATGTTTCCTATTAAGTACGGTTTGAAACAAGGAGATGCTTTATTACCACTGCTTTTCAAGTTTGCTTTAGAGGATACAGCAGAAGGGTTCAGGTAAACCAGGATGGCTTGAAATTAAATGGTGCACATCAGTTTCTGGTTTATGATGATGTTAATATACTGGGGTGGAAGTGTACATACTAGCAAGAAAAAACAGAGAAGCTTTCCTAGCTGCTAGTAAGGAGACTGAACTAGAAGGAAATGCTCATAAAACTGTGAAATGATAGAGAAAACCAACAAGATGCAACAGATGTTTATTTTTAACAATATTGTTAAAAATAAACATCTGTTGCATCTTGTTGGTTTTCTCTATCATTTCACAATTTACTCACGATGCACGGTCACAGAAACCTAAAGCTCATAAAACTATGTACGTGGTTATGTCCTGAGATCGGAATGCAGGACAAAGTCACAATATAAAGACTGATAATAGTTCCTTTGAAAGGGTGGAAGGGAGTTCACATATTTGGGAACAACCCTGAAGAATCAAAGTTCTTTTCAGGAAGCAAGTAATAGCAGATTGAAGTCAGGCAATACATGCTATCAGCTGGTGCAGCATCTTTTGTCTTCTAGTTTACTATCCAAAAATATACAGAATTATAATCTTCCCTGTTGTTTTGTATGGGTGTGAAACTTGATCCTTCACATTGACGGAGGAATGTAGGATGAGGGTGTTTGAGAATAGGTTGTTGAGGAGAATATTTGGGCCTAAGTGGGATGAGGTAACAGGGTAGAATGAGCAGATTCATAATCTCTACTCCTCACCCAATATTGTTCGGGTGATCAAATCAAGAAGAATGAGATAAGCGGGGCACGTAGCATATACGGGGGAGAGAAGGGGTGTATTCAGGGTTTTGGTGCGGAAACCTGAGGGAAAAAGACCACTTGGAAGACCCAGGAATAGACAGAAGGATAATATTAAGATGGATCTTCAGAAGCAGGATGTGGGAGTATGGACTGGATCAATCTGGCTTAGGATAGGGACAGGTGCTGGCACTTGTGAATGCTGTAATGGACCTTCGGGTTCGATAAAATGCAGGGAATTTAACAAATGGCTGAAAACCAGTTAGCTTCTCAAGGACTCTGCTGCATGGGGTGAGTAATTAAGTAAGAAATAGGTATTGTGTGTACAAGATGCTCTCAGGGGCAGGATGAAGATATTAACAGTACAAATCTGCACCATCTGCCACACAACTGCTATACGATGCCATTTTCCACAACAATCACAAACATGATACAGATAAACAAAAATGTAACCACAACTATGACAAGTAATGATGCCTGAAAACAAACGTGAAACCAAACATATAGCCACACAAACCACACTACCATTCTATCATTTCCACATTCTTCTGTAGATGTTGGAGATAGGACAAAAACTGTGTCTCTGCTGTTTAGTATTCATACATTAATTAGGCACGTTTTTATGAACTTTGTACTGGCGTTTATGCTAATAAGCACAATGAGTGCAATGCTGCAAGTAACATATTCTGTAACAGTAAAAATTCAGGTGACAGGTAATGTAAAATTCAACATGCCTTATGTTTGGTGTAACCTGTGTCAATCAAGAAGGCATCACTCCTCACTGTGAACAGGACAAGATGAAAACCCCGTCACACATCACTTTTAACATGCATGTCAGTGGGCTATAGCTCCCCAATAGCCAGGACAACTCAGTCAGTATTCTACGTAGGCTACAGGGTGGAAGGCCTACAAACCTGAATTGCAGAAGGGTGATGCTGACCACTAAGTCCATCTTGTGCTTAAGAATGGTGCCATAATTCCACTCCACATACATGCCTTCATGATATACACAGTGAAAACTTCACTTTTACTTTATACTAACTTCTCATCTCTAGCCGAATCCCTGGATGCCCTAGAATCCCTGGAAGCCCGACTATCACGACTATCTGGTCTTTGTGGACGTTCCTCCCGATCCCTGCGATCCAAGTCCCTCTCTCTGTTGTCCCTGCGGTCCAAATCTCGATCACGTTCCCTTTCCCAGTCTCGTTCCCTTCGGTCAGTTTTCTCACGTTCTTCTTGCGGTAGAGGTGGCGGTGGCGGCGGCGGTGGTGCAAGAGGCTGCTTCCAGTCTTTGTCTCGCCATTCACCACTCTCTTGTCGCCCCAAGTCACGGGAAGACTCATACTCTTCAAAGGGATCCTGTTTAAAAGTCATACACAACTAAGTACTTTTTTTTTGGTGAAATCAGCCACACAAAAGCACCTTATGCACTTCAATAAACCTGGTACACTTTTGTAACTAGCGGGATATGATAACAAGAAAAACTTACCTGGAAAAATATGAAATGGTTACAGAAACTGGCGCTGGGCAGTGAGTCAATAATGTGTTCTTGGGAACACAGTAACATACCTTAGCATTTCGTAAACTGTGAGGACTCTGACTAGCTGAGAAACTCCTAATCTCTTAAGGAGAACTGTACTCCAAACAGCTGGATGAACCCACAATGGAAAAGTGATTACAGTACTTTCAAAATAAAAAATGATAAAAAAATTTACCCAGTAAGACATGTTTAACCAGATGTAAATAATCTGCTGCTGGGTGAGGGATTATTTTAACCCTCTGTAAGTGAACCAAGGATATCCCTCCACAAAGGACTCCCATACAACGAGTAAGTATCATTGCAAATGCAATACCACTAATTTTGGAGAGTTCACTAGATGTCACTATCATGTGCTGACTCATCAGTAAGCTTTAAACATAACAGCTGATAGGATTTTAAGAATTTAGGAAATGTTAATTATTGACTTACAAAATTAAATCTGTTCAAAAGGAGTTAACGCTAATCTTTCAGGACTGGTAACTGCAAAAATGTTAAGAACCAATCAAAACGTATATCACCAGTTCAGTGCATGTATCATATACACTGCCCTGACAAGTAATTCACCCTCCAAAGGGTTAATTCAGAAGGGTGTGCAACATTCTTCCCAAAGAAGGGACACAGAATGTTTAGAATGCTGAAGCCAACAAAGGAATTTGGTAACAAATTTGACTGCAGAGCTTTTCCTTCAGTGTACCACTTTCTGAAAACACATTTAACCCTTTGGTGTCACACAAAGCAGCATACACAATCAGCCAGTTACATAGATATTTGCCAAGTCCTACTGTTTTTTTTACTTTCCCTTTTGTTCTTTCTTTCTCTTTCTTTTTTCCTTCCTTTTTCTTTCTTTTGTAGACTGCACCAGGAATTTAATTCATGAGCCAGAGGGTTCAAGTGCGTAAGATGTAACATTTAAAACTCAAAATACTCACATGTCTTTCAAAGGCATCTTTTTTAGTATCACCCGCATCTCTTCGATCATCGGAATGACGACCATCTCGGTCACGGTCTCGATCCCAGGGGTCTCGTGGGTGCCGTGCATCTCGTTCTCGGTTCTCTGTCATACGTGAATCCCTACTGTCTCGCAGATCTGGTTCAGGCTCATGATCTCTATTACGATCATAATCTTGGAGCCTGTCATACTCTGACTGGTTACGACCATAACTTCGACCATAATCAGGTGGTCCATCAAAGTAACTCCCAGAAATTTTGCGATTATTGCTGCTACTCTCTGGGTAGTTCCTGTGATCCCGATCACGGCCACCATGTCTGTACCTAGGAGGACAATTCCTTCTTTCAAAATGTCTATAATGAAAGGTTTTCAGGCTTACACAGCAGTCATTTTGAAATGATGGTTATTCTGGGGCTCTTCTTACACCACTTAGTAAATGCCTTGTTCCATTACCTTGGAGGAACATACTGCCTGCATTTTTAATCAAATGAATCTGGCTCCTCCAAAACATTAGCACAAACCCTCACTATGCAGCATAAAACACCCCAAACAAGACCATTACCTACATTAAAGTATTCGTATACAATGTAACATTTTACAAGTATTTCCATGCATAAACTTAACTAAATCCAAAATGCAATTATGATTAACTTCTGAATCAAAACTCCTAGTGTTACATAATACCAACCTGTCCCTTTCATGGGTCTCAGGGGTATGTCTCTCCCTCCTGTCTCGAGGCTCACGCTGGTCTCTGCTTGGAGGCCTCTCTTCAGCAACTTCCCTATCCCTTTCTCTATCACGATCTCGATCCCTTTCTCTGTCTCGTTCCCTGTCTGATCCTGACGTCTCACTATCAGCATGGCGACGTGGAAGGCCAGACTTCACACCAAGGGTGGCACTACCAGCTTAAAAAAAAAATCAGAGTTTGGAAGAACACAAACTTTGTGTATCATACTAACTGTCACTTTCCATTACAACAGTAACCAGTCATCTAAAAAAAAATATATATATATATCCAGAACATCTGGTAAACTGTTTCACATTCAAATTCTGGGGCAGTATTGTCTCTTTGTAGGGAAGATGCTCCTAACGACAAATGATGTGAGAAATTGTGCACTGAATGCAGAAATTTAAACTGTTACAAGGCACTCTCAGATTTCACAGTTTTCAAAATTCTGTGCACTCTGTTTTGGTCCCAGTCAATGGCCTGTAAGACCGTATGAATTTAATGAATTTTATACTAGTGGTGTTCAGATCCTACATACAATACGCAGAGAACATATCCAGCATTTCAAAACACAAAATGTACTAAAAGGTTTAAGAAATATATAGCCTTACTCATGGCCCTTAAACCCCTGGCACCAGAATCAAGTGCCTGGTGTACTCTGCAGAAGACCAGGAATTTAAATGGCTACTCATTACTTTGCATATCCTTGGACAATGACATCAGGTGTCATTTCATTTTCTCAAAATCACACTGCACATTGACTACAGTAATCTTTCAATGCCAGGAGCTTCAAGCAAAATATGCATATCTAAAGAATATGATCCACTGCAAATGGTTCACTTTCAGCCCCTGTAGCTACTGGCAGCACACACACATACTGAGTGAGCAAGGTGATGAACAGCCAACAACCTTTGCCCATGCCTTTTTTACAGGGTCGTCTTTCATGAATGGAAGCAAAGAACATCATCCTCCAGAAATTCAGTTTAAATCACACCCTGGTAACTGCAAAGTGCATATACCTCAGCAAGTAAAGGCATGACAGAAGCCTGTGCAATGTCTATGTATTCCTTACAGCACCTCTACACAAACTGGAAAAAAAACGCAGTCAATGTCAATGAAAAAAACACAGCAAAGAAAGAACGAAAAAGAAACAAGGAAAGAAAGAAATAAAGAGGAAAGAAAGGAGAGGTAAGAAGATAAAGATGGTGGGAGGGAGGAAGGGAGGGAAGGATGACAGAAATAAAGAAAAGGGACCCACCCTCCCATGTAACACCAGCCAACAGAGTCATTCTTTAGAAAAAGTCTTCCAACTATTGAAGGCACTTGCATTTTATGGAACCCAAAGGTTCATTACTGTATTCACAGCATCCAGAACTCATCCCCCCAACCCTAACCCAGATTAGTAAAGCAAACATGCATCCTTACTTTTTTTAAGATATATTTTAATATTATTCTACCACTTACACCCAGGTCTTCCAAGCAGCCTCTTTCCTTCACATTTCTGCACCAATACCATTATGCACCTCTCCCCTCCCCACATACATAACACATGCTCCACCCATCTCATCCTTGTTGATTTTATCAAATGAAAAATATCTGGTGCAGAGAAAAATATGACACTCCTCATTACGCATTTCTGTTTCATATATTACGTGAAACCTCTCTGAGTTTCACTTGACCAGTTAGTTTTTCTTTCTGTGCCCACACACACACACAACTTTAAGTATAAGAAACTGTTATCTCAGTCGGGCTGTTCTACATCATGTCTGGGGCAGGCCTTTTCTGTTGTGTTGTTGGTATTTAAGATTATAAAGGATGTATGCTGACTACTTCAAGATGGATGGTTTTCATCGTTTCTACACTATTCTTGTCTATTTTTCTTTGCAATTATATCAGTGTGTGTCTGAATTATGATGTAGTTACATTTGGGCATTATTTATGTACCCAATGACATGCTCTGCCTAGAACTGCAAGATTACATAATCCTGGGAAAGGAGATAAGCCATTTAGACATTTTACCAGATCTCCTCATCCCCTACACACTATTACCCCTTACTCACAGTACAAATGTTTAGTTTTGTGCACCAGATAAAATACACCTGAAAAAACACAGACATTTTCCTTACACAAACATTTTGAAATTTTTAGAGTAGAATGTCGATGACTTTCATTACATGAATTCCACCAATAAATCTGTTAATTAAACTATATTATTATTTATTGTAAACCATGAAATAGGCAACTCACATAATGGATGAAACTCACGAACTCACTTGGCACAGAACCTGGAAAATGAACTGCCGATCCCCCATGAGTTGTGGGTCCAGTCCAGCGTGGATCAAAGATCTGTGCTGGTGGTGGACCCTGTGAAACTGGGGAAACTTGAGCGGAAGATGCTCCTTGAGACAATGATCCCGTTCCAGAGAGCGGCTGAGGAGAACTGGAGGATCCACTTGATCCAACACGCAAGAACTGATGCTGATTTCGCTCAGCTTGCTGTTTCTGGAAACGTGGTGGCAAGTTGTTTTGGAATTGGCGCGAAAACATAGGTTGCTGATCATGCCGTTCACGATCCCTATCACGTTCTCTGTCACTACGCACGTCACGTTCACGTTCCCTCTCACTGCGAAGATCTCGCTCTCGATCTCGCTCACTACGCAGCACTTCTCGATCAGAACGCAAGAAAGTAGTTCTATCTCCCAGCTAGAAAGAAAATAATTAGGATCAGATGGATGGAAAAGAATTCATTAAATCTATTAGGCCTTACTAGACCACACCATAAAGACTTATTGGTACAGTTAAATAAAGAATTTTGCCACTTTAAAATAAAAAACCTGAAAACTATTTCATGGTTCTGCATCACACAATATAAAATAAATATCATTTCAGGGTGCTACAAACCAGTTATAATATGGCAAAGCCTCATTAGCATGAAGTACTTAAGGCCAAAAATACGGACTTCAAATTACATGGACAATGTCACTGCATGCATTCTTACTCTGTGGTTTACTTATCAATGCTGTCTGCACCGCAGACTGCAGTGTTCTATCATACAATCAAGGTGGGAAGGATGTGGATGTGGCGATAATGAATTGGCACCCGAGTTTAATGGTCAGTACACTGTGCAAAAGACCCAGGGTCTTAAATATCTCTTATTACTCTGCATGTTCTTGGCCAGCAACTTTAAAAATGTTTCAGTTTTCTCAGCACTGCAGGGTATGAAGCCTAACATCATCTTTCGTCACCAACGGGTAAACTGTGAAACAAAGGCTATCTAGGTACACTGGGATCATGAACCAGTTCATGAAAGTCATGGCCTATTTCACAGGCATATCCCACATACACCTGGAAACACTCAGAAAACACAAAACCTCTGTAGACTTTCTTCGTTCCTCATTAACACAGCGCTTCCCAGTCTTCTGAACAAGAAAAATGTGCCATTCTGCAAGTCCACTGACTGTTTAATTAATCTCTTGGCAATGAATCTGGACATTTAAATTTTAGTGCATGTTTTATGTAAAATGTGAATATTTTATATAAATCAAAAACACATAACATCATAAAATACATGGCATTTTGTGGTGTAAAAAAATGGAGATTGCACAGCATGTCTCAAAAATTCCAGTAAGTGTATATGTCGACTAAACATACAGAATGTGGTTGTACACCTGTCCTACATAGGACGCATGGTGGTTAAGGTTAATTCTACAGCCTGACAGAGCAAGAAACAGAAAATAACCAACTAATTGGACAAGCAGTCTTGAAGTCTGATAAAACTTATCACAAACATCAACATCCATTTCAACACAATATGTGAGTATCCAAGATGCCAGAAATAACAAACAACCTAACCTCAAGAAGTATAAAAAGCACAAGAAGTATGAACTTTATTTCTGATAAAATATAAACCTTCTGAAGCAGGAAATACATTAAATGCCCAAAGGAGACTATCATTCCGTAAAGTAAAAAATCAATTTACTTCACTTCCTGAAAGATGGGGCCTGAGTGTGCTGAGAGTGTGAGGGAACATGATTCATGGAGTCACTTGGCCACATCCCAATTTCCCAGAACCAGTCACAGAATACCAAAACAATTCTATTAAAATGGGTAATCATAACAGGTTCAAGTCCTGAACACCGAGACCCTACTGTGCTAATGGAAAAAATTTTCACATCCCTATACTAAGGACTCAAACAGAGCATTTCCAATTTGAGCCACTACAGTTCCCTGGCCATTTACTAGCCTCCATTTCCCTCCAGCTGTCTCCACATTCCATACAAGTCAGAGCAGAACATAACAGCATGTAGAAAGGAGCACTTCCACTGTCCATGGACTTTCTCACTCCTTTACCAACTGAATCACAACATATTCTTGTCAAAGCCAAATCTCAAAATACCTGTGTAAGCTGCCTGAAGTCTGATCCTGCATCCCTGGTGTCACGCACAGTTTTCTCATCACGACCTTCACTACTGGTCCGTGACCTATCCTTATCTCGACTTTCTCTTTCCCTCTCCTTGTCACGCAACTCCCTCTCCTTCTCCCACTCTGGCAATGGTATGGGAACAGGTGCCTCCTCTACATGTTCCTTATTGTCGGTGTTCTTAACTCTAATCTTCTCCTCCAGTTGCTGTAACTTCTTATGTGCTGCCTAGTAAGAAAATAAAAAGCAAATAAATGACAAAAATTATGCAAAATCTGAGGTCGCAAACAGCTCTGGGGCGGTTTGGACATTTTGGAAAAGAGAAAAACCTCATCCCTGCCAGGAATTGAACTCAGGGCTGTCGCATGGTGTCAAATGGTTATAATTCACTGACGTTTCATGATGTCCTGTTGGTTCCGATCACCTGAGTTCAAGAAGGGTGATCATGGGACTGACAAGACTCCCAAAATGACAGCGAATTTTTACCACCTGACATCACACAATGGCCAAGAAATGCCTAATTCTAATGTGCATCACAGTAAAAGCCTGAAATTAAGGTACAAGATTCCTGTACTGTCAAAATGCTCCATACATCACACACATCTGCAGTACTTAAGCACATGCATTTTTGAGTATCTCCATGTGGTCCCAATGATCTGTGAACTCAACCTGCCTTCCAGGCAGCCTGATCCCCAAGAATCACTGTGCCCGATGTGGACAGACCTTAAGTTTCTGAACAAACACCATGCTGATGCCTGTCCCTGTCTTACATGCTGTGCCCATTGTTATCGTGGTTTTGCCAACAGATGGCAGGGAAATACTAAAATACTCACGATTAAGTCGTTTACTATAAAACAAGACATTTGTGCAAAAAACAGCTCATTCAATGGGAGTGCCTCACAACAGGAAACTGTTAAATACACTAATTTAACCCAAAGATGCTGTGTTGCTGTGTGTGTTGTTTCCAGTGCTGGGACAAGGAGCCACAACATACGAAGATTTAAAACCTCAATAAAACTGTGTGAGAACCTAACAAATTGCACATGTGGCGACAGTGTTACGACATATCCCTTACCGCTCCCATTTCCTTTCACCTACCTCTCTCTCTCACGCACGCACACACACACACACACACACACACACACACACACACACACACACAGCCCCGTTCACACTTTCTGATTGCTCCTTGGCATTACACACTTACCTGTTTCTGCTCCTCGTACCTCTTCTCCTCCGCCTCCTTCCTCAGTTTGGCTCTCTCCACTGCAATAGACAATTCTTCATTGTGTTGGCGTCTCCTTTCCTGCCAGATATCATCAACTTCCACTGGTCTTGGTCCAGATGTGTGGCCCTGTTATGCATGCAATACACATCTTGAACAAGAAATAATAAAGAAAAGAATCTTGTACAACAGTAGGGTCCAATCCTAAGCATCCAGTACCTAGTCACAAGGAAAGGAGACATTACAATAAACTTACACCTAAGTCTGTGAATAAGCTAATGTACTTGCATACAAACCTGATGTGGGGGAGCTCTCATGGGTGGAAGAGGGAAGTTCATTGAAGATGGGCCATGAACAGGCCCAGGCCCATGAGAGGGGCCAGTGTGTGCAGGAGGGGTCCGGAAATCAACAGACATGGGACGCCCTTGTTGCCATGATCTCTGGTCTGGAGGCCCTCGGCTAGTCAAGGGCTCAGGCCTTTTCTCGCGACGATCATCCTAAGATTTACACCCATACAAGGGGTGAATAAATTGACATCTACAAAATGTCTGCTCATGAATTTCAGGAAGCTACTACACATGCATACTCAAAATAAACTACTAAAGAAACTACAGAAAATTGGTAGCCTATGTCAAGTGAGAGATGCTGAAATACACTTGGGAAAATGAAGTCCCATTTTCAAAATGCAAATGCAATAACAGCCTACTTCTGTAACATTTGGCTTCTGGAATGCGTTACCATGTAATCTGGTAGAATGGTAGAAGTTTCAGAGCTGCCTGCTGCCTCCAAGATCAGGGTAAGTTAGTCAAATGTACTTAAAAATGGTAAGATGTGTACAGTACAGGGTGGCCAGGGTGGGTCCTGGCCAAACCAATGGGAAAAGGGAGAAGATGGAAAAGTACCTGAAATAGGGACACAAGCATCCACGTGAAGGGAGAACCAACTGATAATGAAACAGTTCTGTACAGCACTAGAACAATGCAAAACAAATGTATGAAAAATGAGCTAGGCAGAATAATATACATAGGGTAAAACTGCACAGCTGCTATTATTATTATTAATATACAGTGACAGAAAAGTTTTACAAACTTTTATGGGTTGTAGTGTGGTCAAAGGGGGGAAATTTGAGATGGGGAGCATGTGGCTGAAGGCAGTCTCCTTCACACCCAAATTGGCATTGTTACTATGGCTGGGAAGAGTAGTCACTCAGCAATCAGCACTTTTCAACCTAGCCTGTTCTTAACAGTTTCATGGGCTGCCAGAATTCTAGCTAACTTACCAGATCCTCTTGTTTCCACGGTCGTCTCATAAATGAGACCTGGTGGTTACCACAAAGCAGGAAGTCACACAGGGCCATCTCAGGTGACTGCAGTGGCCAGGAGATGCCCCCCCCCCCCAATTCACAAAATGCTTTGTCCACATTACTTCTCACAACACGTGTCCAATGGGTGGCAGCACCATCACGCTGAACCACATGCATGGGGTGCCTACTTTCCCAGCCAATATACCAACAATGATTTCTGTAGATAAGAGAGACTTTGAGCATATTCCCTATCTCAAAATTGTTCCCCTTAGACCTCCCCTACACCCCTGAACATCTGTAAAAAATTCTGTGACACCGTGTATATCCCCTTCCCTTCTAGTACGACCAGACTCCACTTTGACCACCCTGTCCATCTCAACATACACAGACACGCAGATTACTTATCTGCCCTTTTGCCAGATGCAGAACGTACCTCTGAAACATCACAATACTACCAGAATACACATATTCACGCCCCAGACAAGAGTCTTCACAGCATCAGTGGGAGACACTCAAATTTCTGTCAGTTAACACACACTTGTTAGGTTACTGGACAATCACAATTATTTCACTTAAATTATTTCTACTGTATGTGACATGCAAACCTGGACGATAACCAATGAAAGGGATGATATTTCAAAAGCCACTGGGTACAATAACAGCATAGCTAACACCCACCATGTTACGTACACAAACACTGCTGCTACAAATTTAATCACAGAACATATCCACACTACCTTGATGTTCGTGATGTGAACTTCTGTGACCACTCATTTTACTAACACTGCTATGACCTCTTGTGACTGGTTATAATAAACTGGTGCAAAAGCATGTGACTAGTATGTCAGATCCCCCCCCCCCCCACCCAGCCCGTTTCTTGAATAAAATTAGTCCACAATTATCAGCTAAAACATCATCTCAAATTTTA
>Ga0131853_10011594_pt1 | contig 16148 bp, 10 predicted proteins | sample TergutLab28metaG_FD_92764 | JGI IMG/M metagenome (GOLD analysis project Ga0131853, IMG submission 92764) | Labiotermes labralis P1 segment gut microbial communities from Petit-Saut dam, French Guiana - Lab288 P1 (version 2) (version 2) | ecosystem: Host-associated > Arthropoda: Insects >...
CAAAAAATAAAATTTGTTTATACTAGATTTAAGTGGGGAGGGGTAAATGAAAAACATGGTGTGGCAAATTGGAATCTTGGCAACAAACTAAGAATTTTCTTTTAGGCACACGGAAACCAAAAAAAAAAAAAAAACTGTTTCGAGATGGCCGGTCGCAGGACCTTCCGAGTACTGACTTCCACCTAGCAGTCCGGCATCTAAAGTAAAAAAAAAAAAGCAATGCCCACACAGTACAACAAATACACATAAGATAACAACAATACACACAAGACAACTACAACAATACACACAAGACAACTACAACAATACACACAAAACAACTACAACAATACACACGGCCAACCAACAACAATTACACACAAGACAACTTAAAACGAGCAACAATATATACGAGACAAATTAGAATACAACATGTACAGAAGGTAAAAACACCCAAGTAAGAGATTACTTTGTTCAGTTTCTTTAATTTTTTTTTTCCAATCATTAATTCACTCACGCTTTCACCCCAGAGGTACCAAAAGAAATAATTCTTGGTACCTGGAGAGTAATTTAGAGAGTAATGTCACTGTACGTACAGAAATTTGGACATGAAGCTCTTGTCTGGGTAACAGCATTAGCACGTAGACGTGCAGGTACTCTACCTTAATGAAGAGAGCAAGCTGTGAGGAGCAAGAGTTTTGTACTGATAAATTTAACGTCTAGGGCATGGGAATGACGCGGCCAGCTAAATGAAGAGGTATAATGAAACATTAATTAATATACGTCAGCACAACTATCTTATTATAAAAGGCTACATGTTTCGACCTTTTAAACACCATCCTCAGGCAGGTCAGTTATAACTGACCTGCCTGATTTTATGCATTTTATCGATGTAAACGTATTGGGATACCAACATGTACACAGCATCTGTTGACTCAATCCGTTAGAAGGCCTGAAGATGACCGTTTAAAAGGTCGAAACTTGTAGCCTTGTATAATAAAATAGTTGTGCTGACGTATATTAATTAACGTTTTGGTATATTCCTAGCACATCGTGATGCCTTCCATCAAGTGACGAGGTATAATAAAGTCACGAGAGTAAACCGAATTGGTAATGGCAAATTTTAGATGAATGAATGATTGAATGTACGAAAAAATGGAAGAAAATAGAGAGGCAACAAAATCGCTATTTGTGGAAACCAGAGAACTTCCCAGAGGTGATATTACAAAATCGAGAGAAATACGAAAATGAGGTTGTCTGGGCATAAAATGTACTTTATTCCATTTTAGGGCGCAGTTTTTTTATTCAGTGCAAGTTTTATGCATTTGTACTCATGTGCTCAGGGCATCCAAGTTAATTTACAGTAAATGCACTCTGTTGTTGACACACTTATACAGAATTCATAGCATTTCAGCTCACGTTCAGACGATGACCCATTAATTACGCTACGCTCTCCCTTCAAGTCTCGAACGATGAAAGGAACTGTTCAATATTAAAATCCTCCTCCATTTCCCAACCAATCAACCAAAGAACATCTCTCGCACATTCACAAATGACGACGCATTCTCTGCACTAAGCTTATATCACATCAAAGGCCGTCTCTCTCGACGAACAGAGGGAGGAATCTATATTCACCCCTTGAAGATCGAAGTGCAAGATCCCTGACGGCTGTGTTACAGAGACAATTAGAGCAGCAGCAGCGATACCACGTGCGTCCCATAATCTTGACAAACAGGCAAAGGGATGGACCTAGTATCTTGTTACGATCAAGGAAGTTCCAACAGAAGGGAAGTGGCACCAATTGCGAGCAGCGCCTGAAACCCCTTTTATAAATAATAGCATTACTTCTAAGTAAAGACGTTTTTTCTTTCGGTGCAAAATTGGGAACATCAGTTTTTGTAAAACGGTGAACGGTGACTTTACATTCTTTTAACTTCGTGAGAGGATCTAATTAATTTCTTGATTCCTGTTCTTCTTCTTCTGAAAGAACATTTGGTCGTGGTTTCTACACCATTGCTTGAAGTAAGGCGAGGTGCTTATTTTGCTGCACTGTTTTTGAAGATGGCGTCAAGCACTAAAAACAGAGGATGTGCAACAATTTACCTGATACATTTTAATAAAAGTGATACCCCTTTTAAATTGTTTAATAAATTTGGTAATAAAAAATGTTTTTGTATTTTTATGAAACTGTTACACATTAATTTTGTACTTTCAATCAGTTCTTCTTTTTTGCTGAGGTCCAGTGAATTTTTCATAGGTGCGAAATTACTCAGATTTACAGCGAATTATTGTATCGAATTGTGGAGTGGATGCAGATGAATAATTAAACGAACTGGGCGAAAAAGAAATGTTATTAAACGGAAGTCGCTTTCTTTAAATTTTGACTGAAATAAAGAAATATTTTATTTGATTGGTAACCCCGTTAATATTTGATAATCAGCCTTTTCAAATTCTTCGATTGTTATAGTTTCCTGCAAAGGCATGACCAATCTTCAATGTTTTCGGTAATTTCCTTGCCCTTGCACGACACTTTTACGGTTACAATATATTTTCTTAATAACCATTGCAGGACATCTTCACAAGGCTGCCAAATTAAACTCACAAACACGTAGTTTTAAATAAAACCTCGTATGTATTATACCAAATATTTAATACTGTTGCGAATGAATTCAAAGAATTACTTTATTCAGGCCTACCAACGTCAGAAAAAACGCTTCAAGAAAAGAATTTAGGCACTTAAATTTTTCATTTTTGAATTAATTATATTTTTAACACATAGAATATTTATAACAAAACTTCTTTCCTTAAAAAATACTTAAAATCAAGTTTAATTCAGCTGCACTTTAGTTTTACTTCAGTTTTAACTGGCCGATATATGACAATCGTTTGCTCTGCAGGAAAAATAATTTATTAAATTACTTCACTTTTGAATTATGGTCTATACGTGGTATGATTGTGGGCCCGGTAGCTTAGTCGGTATAGCGACTGACTACGTGCTAGATGGCCCGGGATCGAATCCCGGTGGGGACGAGATTTTCCGCCCGTCCAGACCGGCCCTGGGGCCCACGCAGCCTCCTGTAAAATGGGTACCAGGTCTTTCCCGGGGGTAAAGTGCGGCCGGGGCGTGCTGCTAACCACTCACCACCTTCTAGTGTCGCGTTCATGGAAGAGTAGAGTTATACCTCTACCCACCCTCTGGGCTACACCGGGCCTGTAACGGGATCACGTTACCTTTAACTTTACGTGTTATGATTATGTTTGATTATTTGACGTTCAGGTGACCGTGCATCGTGATAAATTCTTATAATAAAACCAAATAGATGCATTAATTTCTCGAATTTATTTTTGGAATAAAACTCTACATGTTTCGGACAGTTCCTCTGTCCATCATCAGGAGTTTTTCACTGTACACACAGCAAACCTGTATGAAAATATACCATTGATGTGTGTACAGTGAAAAACTCCTGATGATGGACAGAGGAACTGTCCGAAACATGTAGAGTTTTATTCCAAAAATAAAATTGAGAAATTAGTGCATATGGTTAGTTTTATTGTAAGAGTTTAATTATTCTTATGGTTTTCAATAACGCGGTCACACGCGATCATCCAATAGGATCCGATGGATTGCGGGAGTGTAATTTACTCTGGATGTAAAGCATACATCCATAAGTTTTAAAGCCATTACTGATTCTTTGATTTTTGATCTGCTTCTTGAGAAGACTGAAGACAGGTATTTCGTAAGTTAAGAACATGTAGCAGATGATAAGACGGTAATGATCCCTTTCCAATTACGTACCCAGATTTAGCAGTGTCCACAGCATTCTTCAGTATGATACACGATATCCTAGAAGAGACTTGAAATAGGTGCCTTCAGAAGCAGCACTGCTTCAGCTACCGTGCAAGGTTCATCTGATCTACGTACTTAAACCCCCTGCACTTTGTTAGAAATCGAATTATACGAATTGATGCTCGCAGTTTTGTTGCAGCTGACCAGGCCAGTGAAGACCAGCTGTTTGCGGTGATTACTTTAGTAATAAAAATAACTCTCATGGAAGTGTCAGTCTCCACGTGGTCTGTTCCACGGCAAGATATTTTAAAAACTTAAACTTTTGAATGAATTTGACATATGCGTGATAATTCCATTAAACTAATATTTCTTCAAAGACGTTACATTATTAAAGTGGAGTCGGAAATTTCATTCATCTGCACTTGTATCTGGGTCGGAAATTTCTTTGCAATTTCGACTCATATTTATCGCTGATTTATGCTGTTCTTTAGAAAAGGTCAACACGAGAAGCCCTGGAATTCCTGCTTTTGACGTAATGTTGTTAGTGTTGTTCAAGATAAAAGTTTTAAGCTGGTAGTGACTGTAGCACGCAAGGGTAACTATTAATTCACACAGAAACTTTTTGTGCCTTATTCTGTCACAGCCTGTATTCTGGGAGGGATGTACCGATATTACAGAAGACCTTATGGCCTCTCTTCTTTAAGGCAGAGAAATGAAGGCAGTATCTTCCTAAAGGATGTCTGTAATCACTTAGCAATCAGCACTATTTCATAGCACTAATAACACAATTATAATTTTCAGAGCGCTGAAAATCGCAAATTTTGATGCAGAAGTGTGGTTGCCATTTTGCGAGCACACATAAACACAGACATGGCGGTTTCAAAACAACACCAAGAAGACCGTTGAAGTGCAGTGCGCTTGTCTGTACTGTAACGAAGGGAAAGGTGCAGGGTGTTGGTACTGCAGGTAGTGTTGGTATTGCAGATAGTGTTGGTACTGCAGATAGTGCTGGTACTGCAGATAGTGTTGGTACTGCAGATAGTCAGCTGCAGGGGTGACTGTAGTAAAATACACCATCCCGTTGGATCTTGTGAACAAATCTGGAGAAGTTTCTGTGCTCGTTCTGTGGACAAGACTTCATGACGGGACAGAATGTTGTCGCTCCAGGTCCTGTGTTCTCTCTATGGACAAAACTCTATAACGAAAGAAAATCTTGTCGTTCCAGTGTCTGTAATCTTTCTGTGGAAAATATTCCATGACGAAAGAGAATTTTGTATGCTTTCTTCTGGGTAATTCCCCGGCGTCTGAATTTTTATGCCGACGTTTCGGAACACTCTGTTTTTTCCATCTTCATAGGCAGGTAGGTGTGAAGAATGACTAGGTTTGAGAAATACACCTACCTGCCTATGAAGATGGAACAGAGTGTTCCGAAACGTCAGCATAGTAAAATTTAGATGTCGGGGAATTACCCAGAAGAAAGCATACAACATTCAGTTCACGGCGAAAGTTTGAAATCAAGAAAGAGATCTTGTCGCTCCAGTTTCTGTTTTCGTTCTGGACAAGATTACTTGACAAGAGAGAATCTTTTTGCTTCAGTTCCTGTGTTCGTTCTGTGAACAAGACGCCTTGACGAAAGATAATCTTTTTGCTCCAGTTTCTGTGTTCGTTCTGTGGACAAGACGCCTTGACGAAAGATAATCTTTTTGCTCCAGTTTCTGTGTTCGTTCTGTGGACAAGACGCCTTGACAAAAGAGAATCTTTTTGCTCCAGTTTCTGTGTTCGTTCTGTGGACAAGACTCCATGGCGAAAGGGAATCGTGTCGCTCCAGTCTTCCTCCAAGACCTGAGACCCGCCAACCCAACTGCATTTATCTCTTCATCTCCCGCGTTACCCTCTCGGGTGCTGTATTGACGATGGGGTAGGGATCTTCTTGTCGAAAATGTTACCACTCTTATCGTCCTCCAAGAATACCACATGGTTTAACACGCTCCACATCTTGCTGATATTCTCAAACAAAACTTTAAGGATTAAGACAGCATCGCTAACAAATGGTTCATTTCAATTATTTGAAAAGCAAATTAAGTCTTTGCATCTAATGTTTCGTCAGCTAGTCACAGTAACTGACGATCTGTTCTATTAAAATTTGAACGCTAGTTGCTGCTTCATATTTGCAGCCGAATTTTTGGCCAAATGTACGCGAAACTTCACAACTTCCTTCACAGAGAACATTATAAAGGCCAGAGGGTTATTTCTCTCCCAGGATATGGTTGACAGTCACATAAACGCAAGAGTAAATCGTGTTGGCAGGGCGCGAAACAGCAGAATGTTGAATCACGTGGCGCACATATTAACCACTAAGGTTATATGGTTAAAAGCGGCAAGATAGGCCGACAAAAATCAAATGCTTATGTTTCAACAAATACCGTACTTTCACATCATTTTTAGCAAATTTCGCAAAATTGCGAAAAGCTTCTATTAGCTTCGTCATTTCTGTGTGTCTGTCCGTCCGCATAAAAAAACTCGACTCTATTTTCAAGAGAGTTTATATCTGAGTGTTTTTCGAAAATCTGCCGAGAAAGTTCAATTTTCATTCAAACCTGACAGAACAGCGGGTGCTTTACATGAAGACCAATGTACATTTATTGTATCTACATGTCTTAATTTTAAACCGAGAAATGTTTCTGACGACAGTCGTATAGAAATTCGAAATGCAATTTTTACATTCAGTAGGGTTTTCCCCCAAAATCGTGCCGTTTATGAGGTAATGTGGGAAAAATATGGTAGGGCCGGACAGGTCAAACAGATAACAGAATAACACGGCGCAGAAAAGATGAGATTTGCATCCCATGTAACTAAGACTACAAACACTAACTCAGAATAAGTAATGATTATTGCTTTTCAACGGGCACAGTGATTAGGAGAAAAGTCCTAAAAGTTAAGTTATACATACATTGTCTCTCTTGTATTATCAGAAATTTGTAAAAATCTCCTTTAGGAAACAAAATGTCACGAAGATATCCAATCTTAAAGAACATTATGGGATTTGACGTTCAGGCAACCGTGCATCGTGAAAAACTCTTATAATAAACCAACTACATACACTAATTTCTCGAATTTATTTTTGGAATAAAACTCTACATGTTTCGGACAGTTCCTCTGTCCATTATCAGGAGTTTTTCACTGTACATATAGCAATGGTAATTGTCAAACTCTTGGTGATGGACAGACGAACTGTCCGAAATATGTAGAGTTTTATTCCAAAAATCAATTTGAGAAATTAGTGCATCTGGTTGGTTTTATTATAAGGGCATTATGGGATTTACCTTAAAGGTTAAGTGAGGGCAAATTTAAACTGCTTTATGATTTCTCAGTGTAAGGGACACAGCAGTGTGGGAAGGAGATTAAACCAATTTAAATGACCAAACGCAGTACAATTCACGCCATTTTTTCGTATATTTTAACCTGACGAGGAAACAGAACCGCCTTCAAAATTTGGCGATGACAACTGCCCAACCCCTTAATTCTGTCACAAGATTTGCTAACGATTGTTGATACTTAAGAAAGACGGATAGTACCGTATATTCTCGAATCTAAGCCGTACCCGAATCTAATCCGCACTAGTTTTTGCCGATTTCTTAAACGAAAAAATGTTAGTACGCGGTTCTAATCCGCACCTTTCCTTCAACCGCCCCTTGCCTACAAGGCAGACTGATTGAATAATATTGGGTATTACCAATGCTTTAACCGTTATCCGACTAATGCGCCGTGTGTGAAGTGGCCATTTAACTGCCAGCGGTACAAACGCACCACAGCTGATTGGCACTGCGACCATTTAAATGCTTCATACATTCATGTAGATGACGTCGAGTCTGACGAATAATAAATTATAAATATTATATAATATTAAAAATAATAAATAAAATAATAAATTATTGTATTGTTCTTACGGCACGTACAGCGGCTGTACCATTTTTCCAAAATCCAACTCACGACCGCGAATCTAATCCGAACGCGATTCTAATCCGCATCTGATTTTTTAGCCCTCTGAAACTGTAAAAAGTGTGCGGATTGGACTCGAGAATATACGGTACTTAGTTTATACGGTACTTAGTTTATTTCAGAAGAAGAAACTTTGTTTCAAGCAACTAAATTTCTCTTTCAGTCGAAGTCCCACGCTCCTCAGAACTACTAATTTTCTCTGCCATATTTAGGAGCGACGATGAAAGAGATACTGGAGATTAAATGTGACAGCAGTCCGTTTATTTGCACTTGACATAACGGAAAAACAGTAGCAACCTGCCTGATTTACGAAGGAATTAATGGAAGGAACTTGACAACATTCTAACTTATTGCACATGATCTATCAGAAGAAAAGTGGCAAAGATCTGCCTATAACGCGCGAGGCATAAGCGAAGAACAGCCACAAAGATATAACGACTTTGGACAGCACATCACCAAACACACACATCACATCACATCACCACACACACACACACACACACACACACACACCACCGCTGGGAAATTTTTTTATCTTGCAGAATCTATCCACATTGTACTGTGAACTCTTGTTATTCACTGAGTGGCGTAGATAAGGTTTTTGTCGTCTGGGGCGGGCTATAACAGTGGCCGTCCCTAACAGAATTTATGTGCTTCAAAAGAATCACTAAAACATATTGAATTTCCTCTCATTCGGCTCAAAATTTTTAAAAATTGTCGGCAGCATAAAATATATATTTTTTTCATTTAAACTATACATTTTACACCCCATTTTGCCGCCCCTTGTACTCTGCCGCCCGGGGAGGCCGCACCAAACGTTCCCCTCTGTCAACTACACTCGTTTTCTCTACTTTAGGATAAGTGTAAATCCGGTGCTATAAATGTATCTAAACTCTGTCGAATATTAATCATTTAAAATGGAACACCTTTCTAAACTTGTTCACTGTTTGTTAGTGCAGTTGTTGCTAATTGCTCAGACTGAAAGCCTGAACAGACCGACCACACAACGGTATAGTATCAATGTGTCCAGCGCCATTTTACTTGGCCCGGTCCAGCCTAACCTTGCTAAAAAGAAAAAACAAGGGTTCTTTCAAATTTTAGTGGGTTATATCGCCCTTGTGGTCTTCAGGGTCAAGACAGTACGTGTTTTCCGATGTTTTACAATGGCACATTTTGTTCAGTAATAGTTTTAATGTGTTTCACCCCCTCGTAGAGCCGAAACATGTAGCTTTGTAGATTCCTATATTAGAGTGTTGTGTAAAGAATGATGGTTTTATGTTGTGTTTGGAGATAATAAATCTGCGCTCAATAATATAAATAACCAACTAGATGCAACAATAAAAATTTATTAGTAATTTCAATCAGCTCAACATGTTTCGGGCAATAATTTCGTCCATCCTCAGGAGCACTAGACTGTGTTTACAGCTTGTGGTATAAAGCACCGTCGGAGCTATAAACACAGTCTAGTACTACTGAGGATGGGCGAAATTAACGCCCGAAACATGTTGAGCTGATTGAAATTACTAATAAATTGTTATTGTTGCATCTAGTTGACCGTTTATATTATTGTATCAGTGATATACGGTCACACAATCATCAAGTCTGCCGTCAGAAAACAACTTACATTTTTTCCTTAATCAAAATAGCTACATTAGATTGGAGTGTAAGTACTAGTTTGACACAACTATATGATGGTAGAGATATATATAGAATTTATTACATAAAGAAAAACTACATGTTTCGGCACTTTACATTGGCCATCTTCAGGTTGAGAAATGAAAAAACTTAGTAAGCAGCTATACTCGACGTATGTGGGTTGTATACAGTGGGGAGGTAAGAGGTGAAGTGGGTATGAGATCTCTACCTACTACTTTACTAAGTTTTTCCATTTATCAACCTGATGATGGCCAATGTAAAGTGCCGAAACATGTAGTTGTTCTTCATGTAATCAATTCTATACATATCTCTACCATCATATAGTTGTGTTAGACAGCACATACACTCCAATCTAGTTTATTATAAACACAACGGGGATGGCGAACCTTATGATTACAAACAGCTACATGTTTCGGACTGAAGAATCCATCCGGTAAAAGAATTGTTTGCCTCACAAGACAAACAAGATTGTTTTTAGCTGCCGTCAAACACAAAAATACATTTAATTTTTAGTTTCCCTTATTTTAATTGCGGTACGTTTCGGTGTTCCTGACCGTCATCTGACCATCTTACAGAAACCTAACTTAAGGTACATGCAGTGTAAGATGGCCAGATGACGGTCGGAATTACAAAAACTTACCGCCATTAAAATAAGGAAAACTGAAACTAAATATATTGTTGTGTTTGACGGCAGGAATAAACAATTTTGTTTGTCTTGTAACTCATTAAACACAACGGGATATCCTCTATAAAAAGAATTAATTACAATTAATACTTTTACTAGCCTGATTTTTATCTACAGTTAATACTTGTATTAGCCCGATGATGGATTATTCCGTATGAAACATGTAGCTATTTGGTGTGGGAGAATAATGTAAGTTGTGTTCTGACTGCACATTTACCAGTCTGATATTTTCGTCTTCAGATCCTTAAGCTATCGGCAAAGAAAAAGGTAAAGCAGTCCCGTTACAGGCCTGGAGTGGCCCTGAGGGTTCCAGGAAGTTAAGGTTCCCAGATTACATGACAACGGTACAGGATGGTGCTAAGGTTGTCAGCCTTGCGCACCGACCGCCTTTACCCCCAGGAAAAGCTCCTGGTACTCATTTCTGTCGAAGGCTGAGTCGACCCCAGGGCCATAGTGCGATCGGAAGGATTATGTCAAAGAAAAATTCCAATGACACAATCTGGGATCAAACCAGTGACCTTCCGATTTGTAGCACAGCACCTTAACCACTGTGCTACCGCGGTCCCCTAAGCTGTCGGCATCAGACCTATAAAACTGGGCTCCTTATTGGCTCAACTTTTGTTAACATATGCTGTCAGAAAGAAATCGCTAAATCGAGAAGTGTGATCTGACACACATTTATGTACTGAACGTGGTGTGTATAAGACCGTGAAATATCAATTCACACGATTCTTCCTCGCTAGGCAACCCTTTAGTTCAGATGCATTGCAATCAACATCACCTGTATGATTCGTTGCTTCTTTTAAATTCATTTTCACAGTCACAGTTTTTTGCACGACGTCACACCTACAACCTCCCTTAGAAACGTCGTAAAGAAAGTTAGTTTCTGCACTCATTTCTCCTGAGTTACCCTTTTACAACCTGCACATTTACTCCGACACCCTTTAGTTCAAAGGTCACACTAGCTGTAATTTTAATACGGCCAACCCAGAACTGCGCTCCTCTGGGCTATTACGCAGCGTGTAGTGGTAATGCCTTACCAACTTTTCGGGACAGCCTAATGGTCTCAACTACAAGGGTCGTTTCGGTAAAAATTATCGGTCCCGAAACTTCGTTACGGAATTATCGCTACACGCTGCTTAATAGCCCGAAAGACTGCGTTTCTCATCTATTTGGCGGCGGAAGCCCGAAAATCACGACGGCCAACCCAGATTTCACTTTCTGGCTTCGTGTTGCCGCACTTCATGAGACAATTGAAAGATTAATTTCTTACTGACGGCAAGCAAAGTCTTTCAGTTGCGCCCTTCTGTTGTGGACGACATCTCAGGGAACGACGCGGTGTCCCTTGCAGAACTTTAGTTAATCCTCGAACGATGAACTTCTCGCAAATTCAATTTTTAAAGGAAAAAATGTTTGACGTCATTCGTCTTGGAAGTATTTACGTATAACCTCGTGGCACGGCAGGGTGCCGATGTCGGGGGCCTCGCCGGCTGTCTTAGATTTGTAGGGACTACAGGATTCGAATCCCACCGTGTGCATGAATGTTTGTCTCTTGTCAGTATTTTGTGCTCTTAGGTAGAGGTCTCTGCGACGGTCCGATCCCTCTTCCAGAGTAGCCCTACCGAGTGTGTGTGTGTGTGTGTGTGTGTCACTGAGAGTGATCCGTTGCCACAATAACTCTCTACACCTACAGTGAGTAGGAACACGTGGTCAGACTGAGAAAGAAAGGTATTTCATAGCGTTCGCTTTGTGCACTATGCTGTGTGTCAGCAATAAACAAGCAGTGAGATTAGATTCCTTCTCAAGAATTCGGAACAACTTACGGTTTACCAAGAACCATATCCATCCGGTCCCAGTGGCCGCGCGGTCTGAGGCGTAGGTCTGCGGCTGCTCGCCTGCTGAGATTGTGGGTTCGAATCCCACCGGGGGCATGGATGTTTGTGTGTTGTGAGTGTTGTGTGTTGTCAGGTAGAGGTCTCTGCGACGAGCTGATCACTCGTCCAGAGGAGTCCTACCGACTGTGATGCGTCGCTGTGTGTGATCAAGAAACCTCACGAATGAGGAGGCCATGACCCACTGGGGGCTGTCGCGCCACAGGAAAAAAAAACCCCCCCCATACGAAAGTAAAGTGGAGAAGAGCAGGGGGCGGGCATGGGAAGCTGAAGTACAAGCTTTTTAGCTACTGTATATGTGACCCATATTACATTTGTTTCCTCACTGCTATACGGGCAAGTGACTTCCAAACAACATGAAGCACAGTTATTTTTAGAAGCTAATAGTCGCTTATCTTTCCAGGAAATATTTACCCTTCATGGAACCTGAAATTCATTAAGCCATAATACTCGAAAATGGTCTGTCTCTCCTAAGGCAGCTGAATCCATGTTCCATCATAACATTCTAACTCTACGGTTCATCTTAATAAGATTCCAGCCGTGCCACGGCCCAGAAGGCTTATTGCTGTGCCGGTTTCGATTCCATACCAAGCAACATTTCATTTGTGGTAAAAATAAACAGTGGCACTCGGACAGGGTTTTCTCCGAGTACTTCGGTGTTAATGTTAGGTCAGTTCCACAAATATTTTATTTTTATTCGTTCTTTTATCATCTACGATTTAAATATTAGCACTGGAGAGTGTCCTCAGACAACATATTTAAAATACCATTCTCACGTCTACATCTTGTTTTTCACAAATGACTTCTTCCCTTCAGCTTTCTGGACCAGAACGATGCGACCTATACATTTCTCATACCTTCCATACGTGCTACAGGTCTGACCCATTTCAACGAGTTCAATAATCTTAATATTGTTTAAATTCGTTCTGTACATTGTTATTGTAGTACTTGCAGAGTTAGGCTGCAATTTTTTTTGGAGTGAAATGCTTCTATCTCTTGAAAGTTATGCAGAACAGACTACTGCGAGCCATTAGTCCATTTCTGTTGTAAGTAATGCGCTGTCAAACGCGTTATTGTCAGTCAAGTACACACGCATTCATGGCACAGAATTTCTTTCTCTCTTTTGCCATTTCATTCATCCTCCAAGCCCCAGTTTCTCCACCAGCAGATAGAAAACTAGTAGAAAAGAAGTCAGCCAAGTGCGCCGCGACGCTTGTGTTGACGTCGGTCTACTCATTTAATTAGTGAGACAGTTCGAAGAACTATGAACGTTTGGCAACCACCAGCCTGTGTCGTCACGAGACCAAAATGAAGGACCCAGATCTTTATTTAAAGCATAAACAGCAACTGCGATATATTTAGCAGGCACTATTACAGCGGGTGATTCATTGGTTAAAATCACGCATTAGATTTTGGGCCATTTTATACAACAAAGATTATTACGACACGAAATAATCCAGGCTTTTCATATACCAAAATGCCATCTGAATAACGCAGTATGAATGCACGAACAGGACAGTCATATCAGAAGAAAACGTCTGTATACAAACCAGTGAAATTTTCCCATGTTATTTCGCTAAGTGGGGCTCGCGGTGACGTAGGTGGTTGAGACATCGGTTACCGATGGGGTCACTGCAATTTTTCATTGATATATTCCGTCCGGCCACACAGTGGTCCTGGGGTCGACTCAGACTCGAACATAAAAGCGTACCAGGAATATTTCCTGGGGTGTAAATGTGGCCGGTGCTTAGGGCTGACGGCCTAACCACCTTCATGAACCGATTGTCTTGAAATCTGGGAGCCTCAGCTTCCTGGAAACCTCAGGGCCTATCGAGACCTGTCCAGGGATTACTTTACCTCATTGCACTAATTCATATTTTAGGGTATAGCCCAAATTGTAGGAATAACCTTGATATATGACCTAGTGTAATATGTTACAAATATATTTAGCTTTTACAGGGTGGGCCACGAAAAAGTAGTCCGCCTTCCGTTTTGCACCTCTCCTTGTGATTTTCACTCTGGCGTTAGTATGTATATTGCGTAGAGTGTTTGAACAGTTAGTCAACAGTCGTGCTGTCACCATGTTGCAGTATACCAGATGTAACATAGTGGTTTTGATGGCTGCAGCTGCGTGGCTGATGTTGTCCTTCAGTTCCTGTATCGTGTGCGGATTCGATTCGTATACCGTACTTTTCAAGTGTCCCAAGAGAAAAAGTACGGTATACGAATCGAATCCGCACACGATACAGGAACTGAAGGACATCATCAGCCACGCAGTTGCAGCCATCAAAATCACTATGTTACTTCGGGTATACCGCAAACACGATCAGACGTGCGCAGCTGTGTGTAGGTGCAGGAGGCAACCACTTTCAACATCTTCTATGATGGTATATCGTTTCAGCATTTGGCTACTGTATTAATTTCTGTATTTACGCTATGCTACGGACCCGGGCTACATTTTCGTGGCCCATTCTGTATATTTATTTCACGGAAAGTATGTAGTATCAGAGCTGTACATAGATCGCGCTAATAACAGTACAAAATCGTATTTTGAAAACAAACAGAGGAACTAATTCTTCTACCTGGCAAAGACATAAAATGTCGGATTACTTTCAGTCGTTACCCTGACGTCCAAATACAAGTATCTGAAGGGTAGAAATCTAGCTGCAGTTAGTGCTTTCACTTTCAAATGAATCTCAGGTTCTAGGAACTAGGACACTTTACATAAGACATTGTCTCCGTCACGCCTATTCATTCCTGTGGTGTTCCATGTTTTTCTTCTTCCGGCGTTGCAGTCCTTGGTGAACCTTAGTCTCTTCTGACGATACCCTCCACTCTTCTCGGTCCTGCAACTTACGGCTCCATTACCTTACGCCCATGTTTAGATCTTGGTAATGCCGAATCTCTTCTGCGATGTCTCCATCCGGTTTACGACATTAGAAGCTTCTCATCACGACATGTTTTCTTTTAATGGGGCGGGGTTGTCATCAGCCCCACGCCCATACCCCAACCTAGAGGATCAGCCTGTCTTTTGCATTAATTATTATTCATTAGAATAGGTGCCATTGCGGCCGCAGTTCTACACGTGCCTGATTTTCAAAATCAGCGTTTTAGGTGTTTTTAAGTTTTTTAACTTTCTACTGTTTTACTACACATTCATTGGACCGAAAAATTTTAACGTTGTTAAAAAAGTTGTGCACCTATGATTTTAACTAATGACTGTTCCACCTAACACAAGCATCACTAAAGGAACTTTAAAGGTATTCAAATTTGTGCATTTGTAATAAAAAAACTACGATTTTACAATGGGCGGTTAATAAATTCTTTTAATTATTTGATCTGTTGCGAAAAAATACATTTAGAACTCGGCTCCCTGAAGATGGCGTCAGTAGACACCGAAAAGCGTCGGAGCGGAAACTAGGATGTGATTTGGTGTACACCGTGTAATGCACACGTCGCTCACTGGATGCAATATTGACACAACCCAAAAATTACCCATTTGGAGTTAATGCTACGATTGAACTTATAAATATAGCGTCTACATTCGACAGTAATGACATCTAGCGGTGTATGTTCTGACTAAGTGTGCCGTAATAATAATAATAATAATAGTGTTACAGAGAGCTAGATGCCTGAAGACAGAAGTACAGAAATAAACGAGAAAAGTAAAGGACAGTATAGCGGAGAAAACAAAAGAAAGATGGCAAAGCAAGAGGATGCATGGACAATTGTCACGTAACTTAGATGAAAAGCTGGTGGACATCGAACAGTCATATCGCTGGCTAAAATCTGGTGACATCAAAGGAGAAACAGAAAGTACAATTGTGGCAGCTCAAGACCAAGCAATTAGTACAAACTATTTTAAGAATAAAATTTTGAAGTAAGAAACTGAGAGTAAATGCCGGTTATGTAAGCAACATGAAGAAACTATCGACAACTTAACTTCGGGATGTCACATTTTGGCAAAGAACGAATATTTAACGAGACACGATAAAGTTTGTACACATTTGCACTACTCAATATGCAAAACTTTAGGTATTGAAACTACAGACAAATGGTACACACACATGCCCAAGCCAGTGTGAGAAGAGGGAGATGTTACAGTGTTGTGGAATCAAGCAGTACATACAGACAGAGAAGTTACAGCAAA
>Ga0131853_10011597_pt1 | contig 16148 bp, 16 predicted proteins | sample TergutLab28metaG_FD_92764 | JGI IMG/M metagenome (GOLD analysis project Ga0131853, IMG submission 92764) | Labiotermes labralis P1 segment gut microbial communities from Petit-Saut dam, French Guiana - Lab288 P1 (version 2) (version 2) | ecosystem: Host-associated > Arthropoda: Insects >...
AACCTGGCCGACGAACTCGGCAAGGACGGCATCAACGTGACCGTTGTCCATCCGGGCATGACCGTGACCGAGCGCATCCCGGGCCTGGTCGCCGACCGAGCGAAGGCGCTCGGCGTGAGCGAGGACGAGGTCCGCAGGAAGCTGGACGCCGGCACCGCCATCGGCCGACTGGTGACGGCGGAGGAGGTCGCGGACGTGGTGGCCTTCCTCGCGAGCCCGAAGAGCGTCGGGATCAACGGCGACGCGATTCCCGTCGGCGGCGGCGTCCCGGGCTCGGTCTACTACTGAGTCAGTAGGAGCTGAGGCGGCTTGGAGCGGGCTTACAGCTCCGGGTCATATGGTGCATAGCAGTATCAGGAGACGACCGACGTCTGGACTTGGAGGCTAACGCCGTGCCGGAGAAGGTGACCATCTCGCACCGGGGCGCGAGGTACGAGATCGGACGAGGCAAGCGTTATTACGGCATCTGGGTAACCGGTGCGCCGGAGTCCGACCCCGTCGACCGCTGGCCGGAGACCCCGGACGGCTGGGCTCAGGCCTGGGGACGGTTCATCGCGCTGGAGACCCCGGAGACGATCACCGAGGTGAAACCGGAGGGGTTCAAGTTCCCCGGTTTCCGGCGCGGGAACGCCTCGGGCGAGGCCGAGGGCGGTGCTGCCCGGGCCGGGGTGTCCGGGGCGGGCGCCGCGGCCGGGCTGCTGACCGTCGGCATCATCGCCGGGATCGTCAGCCTGTTCCTTGACTACACCGGGCAGAGCCTCGCCTCCCAGGCCGAGCAGCTGGTGCCTCACCTGTTCTACCTGGCCGCCTGGGCGGCGGGCGCCGGCCTGATCGTCGCGGGCCTGCCCCGCGCCGTGGCGGGCGAGCCCGGCCGGGCCCGGGCCGGGGCCCTGCTCGCCGCCGGGGTCAGCGCGACGACCCTCGGCATGTTCGGCTCCGACCTCGGCGAGGTGATCTCCGGCCAGGAGCCGTCCGGAGCCGGCCTCTACGTCGGCCTGGCCGGCTGGGTCCTGTGCACGGCGGGGGCGATCGCCGGGCTCACCGTGAAGGCCCGGAAGGACACCGCCGCGGCTTTTTCCGGCCCCGGCGGGCCGGCGGCCTACCCCCGGAAGCGGCACGGAGGGCCCGTCGCGCTGCTCGTCCTGGGCGGCCTGGGCACGGCCGCCTCGTTCGCGCCCTCCTGGGACGCGTACACGCTGCAGACTCAGGCGGGGTCGCAGACGGTCACCGCCGGCAACGCGTTCTCTTTCCCGGCCCCGGTCATCGCGGCGAACGTTCTGGTCATGGTCGCGATTATCGCCGTGGCGATTGCCGCCGCCCTATCGCGGCCAATGCGGCAGGGCTCGGCACTGCTCGCGGGGGCCATCATTCCGATGGCGGCCCAGGCCATATCGGCGCTCATTCAGGTTGGCGAGCCGACTTCCCCGACGATGTTCGGCCTGTCGCCGGCCCAGGCGGCTGAGGCGGGAGTCACAATCAGCAGCACTGTCACGCCGATTTTCTGGGTTTACTGCGTCTTCGTGATCGCGCTCGCCATATCGTGCGCCTGGCTCATGACCGAGCCGACTCTTCCAGCCGCGCCTAATGCCGTCCCGTCACCGTGGGCCGGCCCAATGACGCCCGCCGGTGAAGAAAACCGGAACCAGCCGCCAGTGGCGGACAACACGGCGGAAGAGCCCGGGCCGGCCAAGCCCGACAACGGTGACGGCGGCCCGGAAGGCGGCGAGCCCGAGGGCTCGCAAAACTCCTTCGCCTGACCGCACACCAAATTCAAACGCCCCCGGCTTCGGCTGCCGGGGGCGTTACGTTTTGAACGCATTCAGAAGTTCCGTACAGAACTTCAGTATCTGCTAGGTACTACTAGGTATCGCTTACTTACCGGTCGCGGCGTGGTACTTGGCAACGACGTCAGCCGGGACCCGGCCGCGGTCCTTAATGTCATAGCCCTGCTCGCGCGCCCAGTTCCGGATCTCGGTCGTGTTGACCTGGCTGCCAGCCCCCCGGCTCCGACCTGCGCCGCGACCGCCCCGGCGGCTCGTGCTGCCCACCTTGCGAGCGTGAGTCACGTACTTTCCGATAGCCGAGCGAAGCTCCTCGGTGTGCTGCGCGTTAAGGTCGATCTCGTAATCAGTGCCGTCCAGCGCAAAGCGCACGGTTCCTTCAGCCTCGCCACCGTCGATGTCGTCGATGAACAGGGTCTGTACCTTCTGAGCCACTTCTTTTCCGCCTTTCCCTCGATTCGAGAGCCATCATAATCGATGCCGCGGTGTTAGCGACGTCTCCCCGCCAGGTCCGGGTAACGCTAAGGCAATAACCATCGGCGTCTTATAGGGTAAGCGCCGGCCATGCCTGCGACATTACTCACATTACGGAATCGGTGCTTAGCGGCACAGGCCAGGATTCCTGCTCGTATCCCGCGTCCCAGAACATCAGCTCGTATCGGCTGGCGACCCGGAAGTGACGACGGGCCGCGTCCCGTTCAGATACTGAAATGATTGGGCCGATTGCATCCGTCTCGGCCAGTACCTCACCCGCGATGGCGGCGAACTCTTCGCCTCCGTACGTATCAATCCACCGCTGGTAACGGGGATCGGGTGAGCCGCGCCGGATCAGTTCGGAACCGGCCTCGGCGTAAATCCAGTAGCACGGAAGCACCGCGGCCACACCCTCGGCATAGGAACCGCCGTGAATCACCGAGAGCATGTAGCTCGTATATGCCAGGTTCACCGGGGCCGGCTCCGCGGCGTCGATCGCCCCAGGGGAAATGCCCAGTTCGGGCAGAAGCGCGGAATGCAGTTCCCGCTCCGTGGCCACCGCGTCGGCCGAATGCCGCGCGAACATCGCCGCCGGCCGGGGGCCGGGCGCGCGGCTCGCGACCGCGGCCAGGGCCGAGGCGTACCGCCGCAGGTAGAGGGAGTCCTGGATCACGTAGAACGCGAACGCGTCCTCGCTCAGCGACCCGTCGGCGAGGCCGCGAAGAAACGGGTGGGCCAGGATCGCGTCATAGATATCGCCGATTCCGGACCAGAGTTCCGCGGTGAATGACTCGGACATTTTGCCTCTTATCCAATAGGGAAAACGCTGACCGGGCCGTCCCCGGCCCCGAGCCCGGTCAGGCCCCGAGCCACGGCGTCCGACGCCACGGCGGACGCCTGGCGGGCGGCGTCCGCCAGGGACAGGCCCGACGCCAGGCCCGCCGCGAGCGCGGCCGAATGGGTGCAGCCGGCGCCGTGGGTGGCGGCGGCCCGGTGCCGGGGTACCGGAATCCGGACATCGACCGACCCGTCGTACAGGTGGTCGACGCTCTCGCGGCCGTGCCCGCCGGTCACCAGCGCCGCGGCGGCGCCCATCGCCACCAGGCGCCCGGCCAGCACCGCCCGGTCCTCGGTCTCCAGGCCGGTCAGGGCCTGGGCCTCCATCAGGTTGGGCGTCACGACCGTCGCGAGCGGAAACAGCTTCCCGGTCAGCGCGTCGACCGCGTCCGGGCGCAGCAGCCGGGCCCCGGAACTGGCCACCATCACCGGGTCCACGACCAGGGGCAGCCCCCCGTGGTGAAAAGACGCGGCGTCCAGTTCGGCGGCGACGGCCTCGATGACCGGGGCGGAGAACAGCATCCCGGTCTTGGCGGCGTCCGCGCCGATGTCGTCGATGACCGCGGCGATCTGCCGGGCCACGAACTCCGGAGGCACCTCGTGGATGCCGGTGACCCCGGTCGTGTTCTGCGCGGTGAGCGCGGCGATGGCGCTCATGCCGTGCGCCCCGCACCGGGCGATGGCCTTCAGGTCGGCCTGAATGCCCGCTCCCCCGCCGGAGTCCGACGACGCGATGGTGAGAACCCGGGCAGTCACGCCGGCGCCACCTGCCCTTCGAGCGCCGTGGAGGCGACCGCGTGCCAGCGGCGCGGGATCCGGCCCGCGCCCCGCGCCAGCCAGCCCGCCTCGACGGCGGACCGGATCGCGGCGGCCATCCGGGCCGGGTCGGCGGCCCGGGTGATGGCGGAGGCGACCAGCACGGCGTCACAGCCGAGTTCCATGGCGAGGGCGGCGTCGCTGGCGGTGCCGATACCCGCGTCCAGGATCACCGGCACCGACACAAGCCCGGCGATCATGGCGATGTTGTGCGGGTTCCGGATGCCCAGGCCAGAGCCGATCGGCGCCCCGAGGGGCATCACCGCCGCGCAGCCGGCCTGCTCCAGGTGGCGGGCCAGGACGGGATCGTCGTTGGTGTAGGGCAGGACGGTGAACCCGTCGGCCACCATGAGGCGGGCCGCCTCCACCAGCTCCACCGGATCGGGCAGGAGCGTCGTGTCGTCCGCGACGACCTCCAGTTTGACCCAGTCGGTCTCCAGCGCTTCCCGGGCCAGCCGGGCGACGAGGAGGGCGTCGGCCGCGGTGTGGCAGCCCGCGGTGTTCGGCAGGACGGCGGCCCCGGAGGCCCGGACCGTGCCCAGCAGCGACCCCTCTCCGCCGTCCGCCGAGACGCGGCGCATCGCGACGGTGGCGAGTTCCGCTCCGGAGGCGCGCAGCGCCGCCTCCAGCACGTCCAGGCTGGGGGCTCCGCCGGTGCCGAAGATCAGCCGCGAGGACATTTTCTGTCCCGCCAGCGTCCAGGGGGAAGGCTCCTGGGGGCGGGGCGGTATCGAAGACTCGTTAGGTCGGCTCATGAGCTTTCAGCCTCCTTGGACGGCGGTGACGACCTCGACCCGGTCGGTGTCGGCGAGCGGCCGGGACCAGGCGGTCTTCGGCACCACCTCGCCGTTGACCGCGGCCGCGAGGCCGGTGGCCTGGCTGGTGACTTCGGCGACGGCCTGCGCGACGGTGGTGCCGTCGGGCACCTCGCGCGGCTCGCCGTTCAGGGTGATCGTCACTGGAACCTCCCTGGCGTGAAGGGCGCCCACTCGGGCGCGGGGTCCTTGCCGTCGAGCAGCGCGGTGACGGCGTCGGCCGTCACCGCCGACAGCAGGATGCCGTTGCGGAAATGCCCGGCCGCGATGATCAGGTCCTCGCCCTCCCGGCCTACGACGGGACCGTTGTCGGTGCTGCCGGGGCGCAGGCCGACGCTGGTCTCGGCCAGGATCAGCTCGCTGACCGCGGGCAGCACCGCTCTCGCGTCGCCCAGCAGGTCGTGGACGGCCCCGACCGTGATGTCACGGTCGGCGCGTTCCTCCTGCGTGGCGCCGATCACGATCTCCCCGTCCTCCCTCGGCACGAGGTAGGCCTCGCGGCCGACGACCATCGCCCGGATGGTGCGGGTGGCGACCGGCGGGATCGTCCCCGGGTGCCGCACCCGCAGGATCTGGCCCTTCACCGGCCGGATCGCTTTCCTGACGGGTCCGGGAATCCCGTCGAGACGGGTGACGCCGTTCCCCGGGGCGGCGACCACGGTCGCCGCCGTTATCGTCCGCTCAGGGGTATGCACGGTGCCGCCGTCGATCGCGGTCGCCCGTCCGGTCATCTCGCGGACGCCGGCCCGGGCCGCGGCGGCGCGCAGGGTCCGGGTATACCGCCGGTTGTCGACCGACAGGTCGCCCTTGGCCAGGAGGCCCCCGGCGACGTTCGAGGCCAGGAAAGGCTCGAGGCGGCGGCACTCCCGCCCGGTGACCTCCTCCGCGGGCAGCCCGATGCCGCGCCGGAATTCTCCCATCCGCCGCAGGGCCGCCAGGTCCCCGCTGTCGAGGGCCACGTTGAGCGTGCCCTCGGTGCGCAGGCCGACGTGAAAGCCGGCGGCGGCCTCGAGTTCCTCCGCGAACGAGGGGAACCGGTCCAGGGCCCTCAGGTTCAGGGCGAGCAGGTTCTCCTCGCCGAAGACGCTCTCCGACACCGGGGCGAGCATTCCGGCGGCGACCTCGCTGGCCTTCTCCGCGGCCTCGCCCGGGTCCAGGAGAACGGTATCCCGGCCCGCCGTCGCGGCCCGCCAGGCGATCGCGGTCCCGATCACGCCGCCGCCGACGACAATGACATCCGCGTCCATGCGCATCCCTTCCTTCGCCGGCATAACCCGGATCAGGTTCAGACGGTCGGAGGCCGGTCGCCTCCCTCTCAGCCCGGTCGCGGGCTCCCGTGGTTCTTCTCCTCATCGTAACGCGTGGATACAAAAGCGTTACCGGCTCCTTGGGCCGCTCGCCGCCCAGCCGCCGTCACAATGGTCTTGGTATCCGGGCTAATTTCTCTGGAGCATGAAATGACTCTGCTGGATGACGGCGCCCTAGCGGGCGACTGGACTCTCGACTCCGCCCAGAGCACGGTCAGGCTGGCGACGAAGAGCTTCTGGGGCCTGACCAAGGTCACCGGGCGCTTCGGGAACATCAGCGGCACCGGCACGATCACCGCGGACGGCAAGGTGACCGGCGTTCTCACCATCGACGCCGCGTCCATCGACACGGCGAACGCCAAGCGCGACACGCACCTGAGGTCGAAGGACTTCTTCGACGTCGACAACCACCCGGAGATCACCTACACGGTCACCTCGGTCACCGCGACGGGAGCCGGCGCGACGCTCGAAGGCACGCTGACCGTCCTCGGCAACTCCCGCCCGCTGACCGTCCCCGCCACGGTGGCCACCGCCGGGGAGACCGTCACGCTGGACGCGACGGCGCCGGTGAACCGGGCGGAGTTCGGCATGGGCTTCAACCAGCTTGGCATGATGGCCAGCGACAACACCCTCACGGTCCACGCGGTCTTCACCCGGGCCTAGGAAGCCGGCCGACAACGAGAACCGGCCCGCTCAGATGATTTGATGGCCGTTATGAGCGATTCGCGGGAGCGGCTGGCGGCCGCGCGACTGTACCTGTGCACCGACGGGCGGCGTCGGCAGGGAGACCTGCCCGCGTTCCTGGACGCGGTGCTGTCCTCCGGGGTGGACATCGTGCAGCTCCGGGAGAAGCACCTGGAGGCGGGCGAGGAGCTGGAACTGCTGTCGGTCTTCGCCGGCGCGTGCCGCAAGCACGGCAAGCTCCTCGCCGTCAACGACCGGGCCGACGTGGCCCTCGCCGCCGGGGCCGACGTGCTCCACCTGGGCCAGGACGACCTGCCCGTGGAGGTCGCGCGGCGGATTCTCGGCGACGAGGTGATGATCGGGCGCAGCAGCCACAGCCCGGACCAGTCCGCGGCCGCGGCTGACGAGGACGGCGTCGACTACTTCTGCGCCGGACCGGTATGGGCGACGCCGACGAAACCGGGGCGGGCGGGCACCGGGGTTTCGCTGATCTCCACCGTGGCCGGACGCGCGCCGTCGCGGCCCTGGTTCGCGATCGGCGGCATCGACCTGTCCACGCTGGACTCCGTGCTGGAGGCCGGGGCGCGGCGGGTGGTCGTGGTCCGCGCCATCACCGAGGCCCCCGACCCGGGCGCGGCCGCCGCGGAGTTCGCCCGCCGACTCGGCGCCGTGTTATTGCCCGGCCCGCACCGGGGCCGTCGAGCCCGCTGGCCACTGGTTATCACGGGGTATCCGGAAGCGGGGATATCACCACGATTGGCATGGGCACGCCGACGCTCGTCTTCAGGTGCTCGTACCGGCCGAAGTTAACCTCGTCCATGAGTTCCCAGAGCCGCTCGTAGCCGACGTCACCCGGTTCGATAACGCGGGCGCGCCCCTTGGCCTTATACCGGGCTATCCAAACCTCAGCCTCGGGATTCGCCCGCAGGTTCGCCAGCCAGCCCGGAGCCCGCCGGCCGCCGTTCGACGCGACGACCACGAGCGTGCCGCCGTCGGCTCCGTAGACAAGTGGGGTGGAACGCCGCAGCCCCGACCGGCGTCCCACCGTGTGAAGCAGCAGAATCGGCGCGCCGAAGACCCCGTGCCCGATCCGGCCGCCGGTGAGCAGGTAGATGCGCCGGTGGACCCGGACCACGGGGCCGGGCGCCATTCTCGGTGCGGTCAGCCGGGCAAACATCCTGGCCAGGCCGAACGGATCCCTGACTTCCCCCAGCGGAAAGCTCATCCGGGTCTCCTCGCTGTTCCGCGTCGTGAGCGGCGCCGTGCAACCGATAGCTACGTAGAGTTACTACTTTTATCCCGTTCGCAACTGGGCAGATACGTTATCGGATGGTGCGGTCTTCCGGCGCTTTGTGCCGGAGGAAGGTGGAACTAGTCATGATCCGCGCCCAATCCCTTTTCTCATCCGCCGCCGCGGCGCTGACCGCGCTCGTGACGGCGGGTTCCGCGGGCCTGTCAGGAATGCCAAGCGCAGCCGCGGCGACACAATCGCTGTGCAGCTCAAGTCCCGCCCGCGTCTCCGGCGGCGCCTACATCGTGGAGACCGATGAGTGGGCCTCCCACGCCGCCGAGTGCGTCGTCCTGCACGGCGGCACCTCCTACTCGGTATCCCGGTCGGAGATCTCCAACGCGACCGACGGCGCCCCCGGCGCCTACCCGTCGGAGTACAACGGCTGCCACTGGGGTTCCTGCACGTCCGGCGGCCTGGCGGCCAGCCCGGTCAAGGTATCCTCCCTCGGCATCGGGAAGGTCTCGACCTCCTGGTCGACAAGCCAGCCCACGGCCAAGGGGGACGCCTATGACGTCGCCTACGACATCTGGGTCAGCCGCACGAAGAAAACCTCGGGCAGCGGGAACGGCTCGGAGATCATGATCTGGCTGAACCACCGCGGGGGCGTCGGCCCGGCCGGGCGCGAGATCGCGCGGAACGTCCACATCGGCATCCATGCCTACAACATCTGGTACAACCCGCCGGCCTCCCCCGGACAGGGCAACACGATCTCCTACAGCATGCTCAAGGGCCACACTTCCGTCTCCAGCCTCGACCTCGGACGGGTCATCCGCAACGCGGTCTCCCGCGGCTACACCCAGTCGTCGTGGTACCTGATCGACGTGGAAGCGGGATTCGAACTGTGGCACGGCGGCAGCGGGCTGGCCACGAACTCGTTCTCCGTCCACGTCAAGAAGTAGACCGCGTCACGCAAGTGCCTCCGTGGCCACCGGAAAATAAGGGCCCCGGCGGCTTCTCCCCGCCGCGCAGAAGACAAGCCCGCACGACAGCGGTCCGGACGCGGGCCGCTATCGGAGTCCGGACGTGAAGCACCCCCAGGCCTTGGGGGTAATCGCCACAACGGCCCGGTTGTCATACCCGTCCTGCTTCGTGTCGCGCACATACACGGCGTCGGCCACCGCGACCTCGATGCACTCGCCGCCGGAACCGCCGCTGTAACTCGACTTGCGAAAGTCCATCTAGCTCCCCCTTGATTCGTTTCAAGAGCGCTATCGAGTCACGCGGGGACAACGCTACCGCCCGAAGCATCCCCATAACAGCCCACAGATCCGCTACATCCTCACGGCTGTCGACGATACGTCCACCATTGTGGAACTCCGTGTACCCAATCGGGACCCCCTCGTCCGAGTCGTAGATAAATATGGGGCCCTCCATCCCAGGGGGATCAGGAGCGCTAAACGGGAAGGCCTGCAGCACGAAGCCAGGCGATTCGGCCGCCTTGATCAACCTGTCCAGCTGCGCCGCCATAACCTGCGGGGAGCCGATGACCTGCCGGAATACCGACTCGTGCATCACCAGATGCATCATCGGCGGCCGGTGACGAGCCAGCACTTCCTGACGGCTCATCCGCGCGGCGACCTTCCGCTCGATTGACTCGTCGCTCTCGTTAGCCCAGCGGGCCCGGATCAGGCTCCGGGCATAAGCCTCGGTCTGCAGCAGGCCGGGTACTGGGCCAAGCGCCCAGCCATGGATACGGACGGCCTCCCGCTCGTGCGGGATGATCGGCGCGAACCACGCCGGGAACGCCCGGTTCCGGGTCGCCTCGCACCATCGGGCGAACGTTCCCGGTGTCTCGAACTCCCTGTCACACCGATCGGCGAAGTCCCTGGAGGGCAACCGGTCCCCGCGCTCGAGGTCGCTCACGAACGACCCCGAGTAGCCGAGCGCGGCCCCCAACTCCGTCTGTGTCCACCCCCGAGATGAGCGCCACGCCCGCAACTCGGCCCCGAAGTCGGTGACGCCTTTCCTGTCCGCACCGCCCATCGCTCCCCCACCGCAATCGCTACAGGGCGGCCACGCTGCCCGTTTCCCCATCAACCATACGCCGGTTTCCGTCACCACACGTTATTCCCCGCAGATGATCATTCGCTCTCGACTATCCGATTCATGATAACTAGCCGGGTACGGTGCGTGATCACTTGTCTTGTACCGGGTTCCGGCGGAATGACAACGCAGCGAGCGGACATAGCGCAGGCCGGCTCAGGCGGTCCCGGCGCCCAGGTAGCGCAGGACGGCGAGCACCCGGCGGTCACCGCCGTCGCCCGGGTACAGGCCGAGCTTGGCGAAGATCGACGTGATGTGCTTGCTTACCGCGCTGTCGGTGATGACCAGGGACCGCGAGATCTCGGTGTTGGAGCGGCCCTCGGCCATGAGGGCGAGAACGTCCAGCTCCCGCTGGGTGAGATCTTCCAGGGGGTCCCGGCCCCGCCTGCGTACCAGCAGCTGGGCCACCACCTCCGGGTCCAGGGCGGTGCCCCCGCCGGCCACCCGCCGCAACGCGTCCAGGAACTCGGTGACGTCGGCGACCCGGTCCTTGAGCAGGTAGCCGACACCGCGCGTGTTCGCGGACAGCAGGTCGGCGGCGTACCGCTCCTCCACGTACTGGGACAGCACCAGGATCGCGGTGTCCGGCCAGCGTTCCCGGATCGCGAGCGCGGCACGGATACCCTCGTCGGTGTGGGTCGGCGGCATCCGCACGTCCGCGATCACCAGGTCGGGCCGGGCCCGTTCCAGCACGGCGAGGAGTTCGTCGGCGTCCCCGGCGGTCGCGGCCACGTCGAAGCCGGAACTGTCCAGCAGGCGGGTCAGGCCCGCCAGCAGGAGCACCGAGTCTTCGGCGATAACGACACGGAGGCGGCCCGCGGCCGGCTGGGTCGTGCCCGGCATGTCCGAGGTCACAATCAGCACGTTACTCCGCTCTCAGCGCCGTCGCCGGACGGGAACGAGCCGCCCAGCTCGCGGGAAGCAGCGCGCCCGCAGCCGCGATCGCCAGCGCCGCCAGGGCGAGCAGGGCCAGGTCCGCCGGGCTGAACACGTCGGTGAAGCTGGCCGGGACGCCGGTGTGCGCGGTGCCCGCCATCGCCTTGATGGTCGCCGTGGTGAGCGCGGCCGCGGCGGGAGCGGCGATCGCCCCGGCGATCACCGCGGGAGGGATGACCGAGCACACCACCATCACGATCGTCTGGCCCGGCCGCATCCCGAGGGCCTTGAAGATCCCCAGGTCGTGGACCTTGTCCCGGGTGGTCATCAGCACCGTGTTGAGCACTCCGAGCCCGGCCGCGACCGCGACCATGAGCGCCAGCAGTCCGACCAGGGCGTCGGCGATCAGGTAGAACTGCCCGCCCTGCTCCGGCATCGCCAGCCACTCCCCGCTCGGGCCGAACCTCGCGTTCAGGCTCCTGATGTAGGCGGCGGCGCTGGTCCCCGGTTTCAGGCCGACGTAGTACTGGTCCAGGTTGGCCGGGACCGTGAACCCGGGCAGGGACTCCGGCCCGCCCAGAAGCCGGGGGCTGGACGACGGGGCGAAGATCTCTCCCACGATCGTGACCGTGTCCGTCCGGCTGGTCGCGAACCGCAGGTCCGGCCCCTGGCCGGTCACGCCCGAGGTGGGGACGGTGACCGTCGCGGTGTCGCCGATCTTCAGGCCGCTCTGGGTGAGGAAGGCGTTGCTGACGTCGACCTGCCCCGGCCCGCTCGGGAACCGGCCGGACATCAGGCCGAGGTCCAGCCAGGAGGCGTCGGAGCCGAAGACCTGGGCGGTGGCCTGGCCCGACAGGCCCTGGACCCGGACCAGGCCGAAGTAGTCTGCGACGTACCGGGCCGTGCCGGGCCGGGCGTTCAGGGCCGAGGACAGCGCGGCGATCTGCGCGGCGGTCGGCGGCTTCGGGCCCCGGCCCGGCCCGGCGATCTTGACCGGGTGGCCCTCCACCGCGGGTCCGCCGCCGCTCTGGCCCAGGTTCTGCTGGATCGTGACCGGGGCCTCGGCGGCGTGGGTCTGCGCCTGCTCGGCCCGGCCCAGGCCGGCGGTCAGGCCGACCGCGAAGATCACGGCGCAGGCGCCGAACGCGATCGCGAAGAGCGTGACCAGGGTGCGGCCGGGGCGGGCGAACGGCTGGGCGAGGCCGATGCCGACCGGGCGCGGCAGCCGCAGCCGGGACGTCACCCGGTGGACCAGGTAGCCCCGTCCGGTACGCGGGGCGTGCCCGGCGGCGATGGCCTGGGTGGCGGACAGCCGCCCGGCGCGGAGAGCGGGCAGGAACGCGGCGAGCATGGTCAGCGCCAGCATGCCGAGCGGGGCGACAATCAGGGCCCAGAACGGAGCGGACTGGCTGCCGACGCCGTACACCCCGGCCGAGTCGGCCAGAAGCGGGACCGACAGGACGTCGCCCAGCACCGTCCCGGCCGCCACGCCGATGAGGGCGGGCAGCCCGATCCGGCCCAGGTAGACCGTCACCACCTGGCCGGGGGTCATGCCCAGGGACTTGAGCACGCCGATGCGCCGGTACTGGGCGGCGACGGCGCCGCTGACCACGTTGGCGACGATCAGCACGGCCATGGCCAGGCCGATGACGGCGAACGCGACGACGAACGGTTCCATGATCGCGCCGTCGCCGTTGGAGTTCTGCCGGGCGGTCAGCCAGCTGGTGCTGGACGACACCGCGCCCTTCGGCAGGTCCCGGGAGACGGCGGCCACGTCCGCGTTGACCTGCGCGTAGTTCGCGGCGCGGGTGAACCGGTAGAGCATCTCCGACTCGGCGGGCACGCCGGCCGGCCGCAGCCGCGTGACCTCGGCGGGAGTGACCCAGCCGAACTCCTGGCCGGTCACCGAGTTGGCGAAGCCCACCACGGTCAGGGTCTGGGACCCGGCGGTAATGACGCTCCCGAGCCTGACCGGCTGCGGGCCGCCGCCCTGGGGCGTGCCGCTCAGCACAACCTGCCCGGGCCCGGTCAGCCAGTGGCCGGCGTTCAGCACCAGGTCGTCAACGGGCCCGCCCGCCGACGCCCGGCCCAGGAGCGGGATCGGGCCGAACGGCTGGCCGTCGATCTGGCTGGAGGGCACCTGCGCCTCGGGGAACGGCCCGGCGGACGCGGTGACCCCGGCGGCGTGCCCGGTGGCGGCCAGCCGGGCACCGGTCGCCTTCAGGCCGTTCACGGTGAGGGTCACGTCGGCGCCGCGCTGGGCGGCGAATGCCGTGTCGAACGGGGCGCTGGTCGCCGAGAGCAGCGCGAACCCCAGGGTGGCCGACGCGGTGGAGATCAGCAGGACCGCGCAGATCACGAGCGCGGACACCTTATGACGCAGCATCCCGCCGGAGGCGGTGCGGACGGCCCCGGCGGCGCTCATCTCTTCCCCGCCTGAGTCGGGGCGGGCGCGGAGGAGGAACGGAGATCCGTTAGGCCGCCATCGGGTGTGATCTTGCCGTCGACCAGCCGCACCGTGCGGTCGGCGAGCGTGCCCGCCAGTCCCGGGTCGTGGGTGACCAGCACGATCGTCTGGCCCTGCGCATGGAGGTCGGCGAGCAGGTCGCGGATCTCGGCCCCGGTCGCGGTGTCCAGCGCGCCGGTCGGCTCGTCGGCCAGCAGCAGCTCGGGAGTGTTGACCAGGGCGCGGGCGATGGCGACGCGCTGGCGCTGGCCGCCCGACATCCGGGCCGGGTAGTCGTCCCGGCGGGAGTAGATCCCCATGTCGCCCAGGAGCTCGATGGCCCGGTTCCGCGCCTTCCGGCGGGGAGCACCCGCGAGCTGGGCGGGCAGCAGCACGTTGTCGAGGACGGTGAGGTCCTCGAGGAGGTTGAAGAACTGGAAGATAATGCCGACATGCCGCGCCCGGAACTTCGCCAGGGCGGCCTCTCCCAGGCGGTCGATCCGCTGGCCGGCCACGGTCACCTCGCCGCTGGTGGGCCGGTCCAGCCCGGCGGTCAGGTTGAGCAGCGTGGACTTGCCGCTGCCGGAGGGCCCCATCACGGCGACGGTCTCCCCCGCCGCGATCGAGAGACTGACGTCATCGAGGGCCGGAGGGACGCCGGGCTGGTAGGCCTTGGTGACCCCGCCGCTCGCCCCGCCGAACTGAATCACATCGGACTGCAGTGTCATGGCCTTCAGCGTGCCGGGTCCGGCCCGTGATCGCCTTGGCGCCGGATCCCGAATCCGGGGTGGGGCCAGCCCCACCCTGATCCGGACGCGCGCTCCATGGGCAGGGGGACCGCCCCGGCATACCTTTAGCTCATGACCGCATCCGTCCAGCTCGCCGGGGTCTCCCGGTACCGCCGCGTGCCCTGGTCGCCTCGGGCGTGGCGGCAGACGCTGTACCTGACCGGCGGTATCCCGGCGCAGCTCCTCCCGGCGATCGTCGTGTTCTGGGCGCTGTTCGTCAAGGTTCCGCACAGCAGCCGGACCGTCGCCGCCGAGGTCCTGGTCATGGCGGCCTTCCTGCTGATCGTCGTGCTCGCGGTGCCCGCGCTCACCGTCGTGCACCGGCACCGGCTGCGGGTCACCACCGGGGCGGACATTCCCGAGCGGCCCCCGCTGTCGGACGCGCCGATGCTGAGCGGAACGGGACTGGCCGCCGCGTTCCGGTCGGAGGCGACGTGGCGGCAGCTGGCCTACCACCTGATAGCGGCTCCGGCGCTGGCGCTGGCGGCCATGGCCGCGTTCGGGACGTGGATCCTCGGGCTGTACTTCCTGCTGGCGCTGCCGCTGCGGGTAGCCGGCGGGCCGCACGCCACTCGCTGGCCACTGGCCGCGCTCCTGCTGGCCGCCCTGGCGCTGCTGGCGGCGGCGCCGTGGGCCACCTCCTTTGTCAGCGGGCTGGACGCGCGGACGGCCCGGGCACTGCTGGGGCCGTCGCGGGCCGAGCTGGAGCACAGGGTGACACGGCTGAAGGAGAGCAGGGCCGGGGTCGTGGACGCCGCCGACGCCGAGCGACGGCGCCTGGAACGGGACCTGCACGACGGCACGCAGCAGCGCCTGGTCTCCCTGGCCATGAACCTGGGGCTGGCCCGGGCACGGGCGGGCACCCTGGACGAGGCGCAGGCGGCGATCGCGGCGGCGCACGAGGAGGCCAAGACGGCCCTGGCCGAGCTGCGGGACCTGGTGCGCGGCCTGCACCCGGCGGTGCTGGAGGACCGGGGGCTGGACGCGGCGCTGTCCGGCATCACCGCGCGGATGCCGATCCCGGTGAAGCTGACGGTCGACGACATGGCGCGGCGACCGTCCCCGGCGATCGAGGCGGTCGCGTATTTCGTGGTCTCCGAGGGGCTGACTAACATCGCCAAGCACTCAAGAGCCAGCCAGGCCGAGGTCATCGTGCAGCGGTCGGGGAACCGGCTGCACATCATCATCACCGACGACGGCAACGGCGGCGCCGACCCGGCGCGAGGCTCGGGACTGGCCGGGCTGGCCCGGCGGGCCGCGTCGGTGGACGGGACGTTCGAGATCAGCAGCCCCGAGGGAGGGCCGACAATGCTCACGGTGGACCTGCCATGCTCGCGGTGAACGACGCCCCCGGCGCCGTTTCCGGGGCGGCGCGCGGACGCTGGATCTGGACGGTGTCCGGCGTACTCACCGCGGCGGCGCTCACGGCCCTGGCGGCCCGGCTCGCGGTCAGCGCCGGCTCGCCGGCGGCTCCCGTCGCCCCGGCGGCGGTCCGGACCTACGCAGTCGCGCAGCCGGTCACCTCGGTCGACATCACCAGCGCCGGCGACCCGGTGCGGGTCACCGCCGCGGACGTTAACCGCGTCGAGGTCACCATCGCCTTTCACGGGAAGGCCGGGAACCCGCCCGGGCCCGGGACGGTGACGGGCGGACGGCTCGTGCTGTCGGACTCCGGGTGCGGCGACGGCGGCTGGTGCGCGGACGCGTTCACGCTCGCCGTGCCGCGCGGCACCTCGGTGGACGTCTCCACCGGAGGCGGGCCGGCGACGGTCACCGGGCTGGCCGGGTCGCTGCGCGCCGACACGGACGGCGGTCCGCTCAGCGCGCTCTCCCTGGGCTCGGCCGACGTCTCCGTCGCCACGGGGGGCGGCCCGGCCCTGATCGGGTTCCGCACGGCGCCGCGGATGGTGGCCGTCACCAGCACCGGCGGCCCGGCCCGGATCCTCGTGCCCGGCGGGCCGTACGCGCTGAACGCCGACAGCGGCGGCGG
>Ga0131853_10011598_pt1 | contig 16147 bp, 11 predicted proteins | sample TergutLab28metaG_FD_92764 | JGI IMG/M metagenome (GOLD analysis project Ga0131853, IMG submission 92764) | Labiotermes labralis P1 segment gut microbial communities from Petit-Saut dam, French Guiana - Lab288 P1 (version 2) (version 2) | ecosystem: Host-associated > Arthropoda: Insects >...
CAACCCCATGTGATTTCTTTCTATGGGGTTACGTCAAGGATCAGGTTTATGTTCCTCCTCTTCCCGCAAGTATCCCGGAAATGAAGGTACGAATCAGAACCGCCATTGAAACCATCACCGCTGGCATGTAACAAACAGTTTGGAACGAACTTGATTATCGCGTTGATGTTTGTAGAATCACAAAGGGTGCACATATAGAGCACCTGTAAGGTATGTAACAAAAACTTGGAGTGTTGTTCTATTAAATAAAAAAAAAACACATACACTCCTAACTCAAGTGAATTGTGTATGACACGTTGTTAAAACCCCGACAATCATTTCGAATAACCCTGTACAGGCGTGATTTTGAGGGAAGTGGTGGTGGGTGGGAGGTTTCGTTCCTGCCCGCTACTAGACATAGCTCGCGGTCACGCATTACACATTTGTCGTCCGATATTCACGCGTCGTCCCTCAAAGGCCAAAGTTTTATCAGATGCTCTTAGAGTGGAGTCGGATAATGCGGTCGAGGGTTATGTAGGTAAATGCGTTACAATAAACAAGTCTTAATGCCACGTAAATCCAGAACAGATTATAAACATCCGACTTCCTTTCGGTTAGTCGGGTAGGGGTAATACACTTGAAGGTAAACTCCGGGCTTGTGCCAAAACCTTCTCGGGTGGGGAAGTGTAAACTTAAAAAATATTACCTGCTCTCGATTTGGATAGGGAAATTTTATATGTTGATATGTAGGTTCACTCTCTGTGGACTATGGTTTAACTGCCAAGGACATGTAGCTTAGAATCACATCGTGTTTAACGAAAGAGACGCAGCAATGTACACGCAAAAGAAATACCTGCGTCACGTGTTTATCTGAAATACGCCAGGGGGTGTACCTTCTTACCCGAAAAACGCCAATCACAATCGAATCTGCTCTGTCAACACGATGTGTTACTTTGTGGGTACATAAAAGGTTATCTAGAGTTCGCACAGCTACGTATGAGTACTCGCACCACTTTAAATACGTGGATAAAACTAGGGGAGAATTCCGCATAAACTAAACTAGGCAGTAATCTCTAGTTCGGTCCAGTTTTCTCCAGAGAGATGTCAGTGTGTCAGCCACACCTGCTACTGTTCAAACTGTCACAGAATTCATCGATTGATCGGAGCTTCCTGTTCGTCTGGTACAGGTATAGCTGACACAGTAAGGAACAGCGACTAGTGCTCTAGGGGATTTTTCTATGTCTATCCCCCAGGCTATTGTGCACAATGCAGTCGTTCATGCGCCCTGTGTATCTTTTGCCATGTACAGCCAGATGCAGCACTGCTAATACGATATGCATCTTTACAGTACACAAAAGACATGCAAGGTAGAAAACTTATTTAAATACGGAAATAACTCAGTAATCTCCAAAGTAAATGTTCTGCTCTGAATAGTGTGATATATTTTTTGTACCCTGAAGAGAGGACCCAAAAGCCTGATCTTAACACCCAACTAGATCTTTTTAAACCAAATAAAAAATCGTACACATTTTCCCACTGCTTATTTTGTTTATTCCTCCTCCAGCCTCGCCTTTGCCTTCGATGTATAGGACGGAACGGAATAACATAACCTGTGTACGGCAAAAACAATATAAAATTCGATAACTACGTCTAGACTGTAAAACGGACTGAGCTGCATGAGGCATAACACGAGTGCCGAAATATCGAGTGTGAACGATGAGACAGTTGAGACCTGCGCTCCTCTGGGATACCAGGCAGCGTACAGTGGTAATTCCTTACCGATGTTCCGGGTAAACATATCGGGCCCAATTTTCAAGGGTCAATAAATCCAGTCCCTTCAAGATCGGACCGATGGGTTGTCCCGAAACGTCGAAAAGGAATTAACATTTTACGCTGCGCAGAATCCCAGATGAGCGCAGATCTCTTCTGCGTCTCGGCCGAAGCCTGAAATCACGATGGGACAATTGTCCACTAGCAGATTCAAGTACAGTAATATAAACAGCAGACTAGATGCAACAATGATAATTTTATTAACAATTTCAGTCACCTCCATCTCATCCTGGTCACCAGCAGGCAGCATCGTCAGTGCTTTACACCAAAGCTGTAAACACAGTCTAGTGCTCCTGAGGATGGGCGAAATTATCGCCCGAAACATGTTGTGGTGACTGAAATTGTTAATAAAATTATCATTGTTACATTTAGTCAGCTGTTTATATTATTATACAAAATGATGTACGGTGAGAAAAACATCAAACATCACATTTAAGTACTTCTGGATGTCACATAATGCTGACTGGTAAAAAGATCTACCGACGTTTCGAAGGACCTTTGTAACTTCATCTTCAAAAACAAGCAGTCAAAACGTATCAAAGACAAAAAAGTGCAATCAGCAACACCGATGGAACAGCGTCATATTCCTTAGATTTCCATTTAATCACTCGGTCAGCACGTTTGAAGATCGCTGCACTTGTTGGGTCGTTAGTTAATTAATTTTCAATTCGCATACAATGATGCGAAGCATACGCTAATCCACTCGGTAGATCTCGCGAGAACTTGGGTTATTAAAGCATAAATCCCTACTGTCCGTTCCTAAGTTTTTTCCCATTTCACTTAATGTGTAAAACATTACTTCCACTAAATACTGTAACTGTGTCTTATAAGCACTCCCCACTTTCAGCCAAATCTAATTATTTCTACACTACGAAAACAAAGAGCGGACTGGCTGAGTGTCTGGGCACATCATCCCCAGTTTGCCGGAGGCCCGGATCACAGAAGTTAAACACAGCCCGTCTGTATTAACTCACTTGACCGTCATATAATAAGATCACCATAATGCGATCTGGGTTGGACGGCTTAATTTAACTCTAAAATGTTTACTATACAACTAACCTGGATAATATAGTGACACAGACAGGGTTTCAAAAAAGGGATCAGTTTTCATTTTACATGACTGTTTGAACAACCGCATTACAACAGGAAAACCACAAGCCCTTAAAAGAAGGCTAGAAATTGTGATGTACGCGTCCCAAACATGCACAAATTACCTTGACGTTATTTAAAAACGTGCTCAGTGTGCTCATCGTCCAATTCAATAACGCGGTGTATAAACACACCTGGCAGTTTTGCCCTGTCGGCCTCAGAATGCCGGAACGGACATTTTGTTAAGTAACACGACAAAATGGCTTCACTTTATTTTCTCACTACTAGCTTAAGTACTAGGTAACCTCTCTGATATCATCCAAAACAGAACCCCTTCATTCAAAATTCGGTACCACATTCGTTACCAAATTACTTGAAAAAGTATCACAAACATTAAAATACTGTCGGCGCATTAGGTGAAACTGCACCATTATTCCATATTAGACAAGATTTCCACAACGAAGAGCCTTTGTTCTGTATTGCAACTTCATCTTCAGAGTAAGCCAGTAGAATTAAACTCAAAGAATTGAATAAAGAGACACCAACTCGATGCCACTTGCTTTTTTATTTCATTATTTAATGCTCAACATGTTTCGGATGTTAAGACATCCATCCTCAGGAGCTTGCGAATTATTTGTTGAGTTATTTCATGGATTGTAATGCTCTGGTACGATGTGTGTTGGTGTTACATTGTGGTTTGGCTAGGGTGGTGTGGTATCCGGATGCAGGCTGAAGCATTGCTTTAGCCTGCATCCGGACACCACACCACCCTAGCCAAACCACAATGTAACACCAACACACATCGTACCAGAGCATTACAATCCATGAAATAACTCAACAAATAATTCGCAAGCTCCTGAGGATGGATGTATTAACATCCGAAACATGTTGAGCATTAAATAATGAAATAAAAAAGCAAGTGGCATCAAGTTGGTCTCTCTTTATTCAACTATCAAGATGATGCACGGCCCAACAAACACAGGATTCAAAGAATTGCTTCATGCAATCTTGCAAACACTGAAACAAATAATTTAACGAAAAAACCTATAAAAATTCCGTAGTCCTACTTATGATGGTTCTCGACTTGCTCTGAGAAATCACGATACAATACTGTGTTCGTAAACTCGAAAAGCAGTTTAAATAATTTGAAATACTGCAGCATTTCTAAAGTGAAACAAGTATTTCAGCTATGTTTTTGTGTAGCGGGTTTTATGAAGGCGCAATGGAATGAAGTATGTACAAACGATACAACGACAAATGATACAAGCGCTTTGGAATATAAAACTAACTAGTTTAGGAAAGAACCTACGTCTTCACACTGATGTACGTTAAAAATTACAAGTGAAATCTACGACAAATACAAGAGTCTACAGTCGCCATATTACTGTTCACGACAGGGAATTATATTCATCATAGAAGACAATAATAGATGCGAGATACAAAGTTCTATGTTCTCAGAGTGATGTTGCTTAAAGTGCAGTTCGTCTGAAATATTACGTGGTGTCGCTGGTGCACAGTTACATTTGGGTACCTGCACAAATATCGACACGGCGTAGTTCTACAAGACTTAAATCGTCAGTAATTTTCTCCCTTCATACAATGATACAACACACTTTCCTTGTGTTAACCAAACTGTATTATAGGAAATGAATACAAACATTTGTACATAGATGTCTAAAAATAAACACACATATCAACTGTTCAAAGCAATTTGATAAGTATGAAGTTTGTCCGGAAAGTTCTGCAATATAATTTTTAACTGCCGGTAATTTCTTACCTAAGTCTTTGAAAACACTCTACGTATTACAAACCTCATTTTTATACACATCTCCATCAAATTCAATAATCCCTTTCGCCAGCGAGAACCAGCAGCATCTTCCCCCTTCTTGTACCAGGTTGTAATGTTGTACTTGCGGACACTTCTCCCATCTTCAGTAACCTCGTCATCAATCCCAAACCTTTTTCCAAAGATGGCAACTTGTTGGGCTCTAAAGAGCTGAAAATCTGAGGGAGCAAGATCTGGGCTGTGTGGTGGGTTTGGAAGAACAGTCCATCCGAGTTTCGTAAGTGTTTATTGTGTTTTAAAACTTGTATGTGGTCATGAGCTTAGACATAGCTTGGTCAACAGCATGGACCCCTCATGTAACCCACACCGCCCAACCTTTCTGACAAATACGAGATCTCGTGCTCACTTTACCCCCTCCCTACCCCAAATAAACAGCCCACGTATGTTTTGTATAACTGCTTAATAAGTACTTAATGTACAACCTGAAGATGGCCATTATCAAGCGCCGAAACATGTAGTTGTATCTCATGTAGAAAAGACTTTATATTCTACCAATAAATATAGTTGTGTTAGACAAGTACACGCACTCTTACTTACTTACTCCATGGTGCACAGTCCTTCTTGAGCAGCTAACTGGTTTGCAGCCAGTCAAGAAATTCCCCGTATTTCACGGAACCCGAAGGTTCATTATCGCACTCACAAGCGTCCGCCACCTGTCTCTAGCCTGGGCCCGCCCAATCCAGTCCATACACCCACATCCCACCTCCTGGAGATCCATCCTAATATTATCCATCCATCTACACCTAGGTCTCCCCAGTGGTATCTTTCCCTCAGGTTGTACACACACTCTACATTAGTTACTGTATGTGGTCATGTGTTGTCGTGTTGGAAGGGGATTTAAGCAACATTTGTGTGAGTCCCAACTCTCCTAGAATACTTCTGGAAGGATTTAAGAGTTCGAACGTGCATATCTGAGGTAATGGTTTGTACACGTGGTATAATGTCTACCAAAACCACCCGTTCTGCTACCCAAAAAGCAGTGACCACGACTTTCTCAGCTGAAGAGGTAGCCTTAAACTTCTTCCGAGAATTCTGATGATGCCATTCCACTCTCTTTTTTTTTGTCTGCGATTCAAAGTGATGGATCCATGTTTCATCCCCAGTGACGATCCGCCACAAAAACCTTTCATCAGCAGCTCGTAATGGGCGAGTGAATCTGAACACACCTCTTTCCGCACAGTTTTGTGATAGTCGGTTAGGCTTCGTGGAACCCAACGATCACACACTTTTGAATATCCCAAGGCATCAATAATGGTGTTCACACTTCCATTGGATACTGACAGTTGAGTTGCAGGCTTCCTGCTTGTAATTCGTCGGTAATCTTTGCTCATCAGCACCTTGCAGCAATGCCTGAGTGACAGCTGTTGTTGGTCGGCGAGAGTGACACGCATCGCTAGGCTCGGCTTGGCATTCCTCAGCGCCCGCAATTGGTGAAGCTCAACGAGTGCTTTTATCAACAGAAATGACACTATATATATTTTTAACCCCTTGTGAATGTTCGCTACTAAATTCTTCTCTGCTACAACACATTCTATACTGGTCCGTTGTTTAAACCCCACGGCAACACCTCATACCACTAATGACGACCTCCTGCGCATGCGCGAGAAAACGCAATATTCCGCACCGCTACAGTAGCACGCGGGATATTCAGAATTAACCACCACCCCCCCCCTCCAAAAAAGGAGACTTCCTTCTTGGTTCTGACTTAATTATAGAAAGTGCTACAAAATCTTTTGGGCAACCCTCGCATATACCCCAATTTCTCTGACATCCAAGCGACACGCAATTTTCCCACGACTGTTTTCATAAGTTGAATTTAATTCTCTCAGAAAACAGCGACTGTTTGCTTAAACGACATTAACCAACCAGTTGTGATTGAGAAATACAGCGATCTGTGAGAGACAGGAATAAAATAAAATAATTTCCTGAGGTTTATTTTACTTCGCTTTCAAAAACATACATTATTTAACGCGTCACTGAATGACGAATTGGAAAAAAAAGGCACAATTCGCCGCTTATGGCCAGAGGTACCAATCTTTGAACTGTCTGAATGAAGTTGGCAACATAAAGTACAACTAGTACGATATTAATTATTGCGTATGGAATTCATATTTCAAATTATTAATAAACAGATTACGGGCAAATTATATACTCACACTAGCATTATTCTCAATATATTTCCAGTTAGGCTAATACTATTCTCAATATATTCCCAGTCACAGTAGTATTGTCCTCAATATATATTCCCTTAGACTAATACTTTCTTCAACATATTCCCAGTCAGACTAGTACTATTCTCAATATATTCCACTTAGGCAATTGACTGCACAGCGGCGTCATTATCTTTCCCCCTTTACGTCACCAGAAAGTTTCATCGAAGAAATTTAGGTGGACTTAAAGGAGAAAAGACGATTAATTTATTCTAAGTTTTAAATTTCCATGCAAAATACCCTCCTGCTTGAGTTTGCGCTTCTAGATTGGTTCCATTGCGTGCAGCAAAGTGTCCATTTGCCGTGCAGTGTCCGGACCTCAATGGGCCTGCGACTTTCCTTGCACAGTTTCTTCATGATGAACCCCTTTCAGCTGCGACACTTCTGTATTATGCCGACCAGTCTGTTCTATCGTCTCAGAGTTTAATTATCTCAGCAAATATTTGACTGCGTACCGTAAATGAGCCCCAAGTGTGAGCATCAGAGCGATGGAAAACAACGTTCATGCGAAAATCGACAAAATTTATACAATTCCATAAACATGTTTAGCATAATAAACCAAGCATGATGAAACAGTCGTTTCTGCAGCATACTCAGGGATTTACAAAAGTTAAAGAAAATTGCAGTATAGAACAGGACACTTGAATGTCCCAGGCTTAGCTTGGATATTATTAAAATATACTTTATGGAAATAGGGTATGAATGTGTAGATTGGATACATGTGACATAGTGCAATGGCCAGGGACACGCTTTTGTGAATGCGGTAATACATCTCGTCGTTCAGAAAAGGTGGGAAATTCCTTGATTAGCCAAATCGCTGTCAGCTTGTGAAGAAAGGTGCGGCAGGGCGCGGTGTGTGACGGTTTGATTTACTTGCAACAAATACTGAGCAAGTTACCAAATATAAACAGCGTAGACCTGTGCTGTTCCTATCAAACAACAAATTTAAAAAACGTACCTTCGGTGTGAAACATTTTAAATTCCGTGAAAACTGGAGGAGTGTAAACGAAACTTCGCTTAAGGAAGCAAGTAAAATGTTGTTCCACATTTTTGGGCAGATTTTTTATAAAAGTTGGAACGAAGGATGTCCAACACAATTTATTAAGTGTTTGCGAGTTTTACGAAAATCGGCTTAGTGAAATTCACACACTATGTATGCGTTAATTAGACACAATTCTGCTCACCGTTTATGAGTTTCTCAAACCTCAGCGCAGGATAATCCACACCTATTTAACGGGCAAAAATAAAATTAGATTTACGCATGTCCCGTAAAACCGTACGACACTTTGAAAGTAAATAAATCGTTGGTAAAGTCTGGGTTTACAAACATTGGAACAAGGTATGTCCATAACAATTTATTTAATGAGTGTGAGTTTTCTGAAAATCCGCTTAGTAAATCCCACACACTATTTTGGGGCGTAAATAATTTCTATTGTCGGTTTCCTCATTCGCTGCCTGATTTCGGTGAAATTGGGTATGCGTTAATTACATAAAATTCTGCTCACTATTTACGAGCCTCTTAAACCTCAAGAGCAGGAAAATCCATACCTTTTAACGGGCAAAAATAAAATTACATTTACGCATGTCCCGTAAAAACGTACGACATTTTGAAAATAAATAAAATGTTGGTAAAGTCTGCGTTTACGTGACGAAGTACACCATTGTCAATTTTGTTCACATACGGTTCAAATGCAGTACGCACACTGTCAAGGATTTAACAGCTCTGCAATGTATAACACTTTTTTTTAAGGTCAGACCAACCAGTTCCTTCGACCACAATGGTGACACACATAACTCTGACGTGGCAAAGGTGCATTAGGTAAGCAGCATGATGCACTTACTACCAACATTCAAAACTACAGCAATCATAGACATTTTCGTGTGGTAAATACGGACAAATTTTCTGACGAAATAGCTATTAGTTTCCGGGAATTATTCTTCTGACGCTAATAAGTCCCTTAACACCCATATCCACACACATTTCTTCTGTGGAGAAATAACTGTGGTGTTAGAAATTTCTTGGTCTCATACAATGGCTTGTGGTGATGTAAGGCTCCATTTTGGGAAGGTTAGCTACATACTCTGGTGCGATGACGGTAAGCCCTTCTGAGGGATGAGGGTCTGTAAGAAAGAGGGTTAGACGAGATCGATTTAGAGGAAGAGTAGAAGGGTAAACGAATGGGGAAAAAGGGACGAAATGAAGGAGATGTGTGGGACGGAGCTTAAATGGAAGATGTAAGGAAGGGAAGTTGTGGTCTGGAGAAAACTAAGGTACACCGTATTGCAGAAACTTGCAATGTGCAGTATCCACTGACACGACCGACTTTACACATATATTGAGACAATTTATAGAATTCCATTAAGATATGGGACAATGTTTACTGATTTACCGAAGCTGATGTCTGTGGTTATTTGGTGAATGGTTTATCCGTGGTAAAATAAAGGGCTATTCATGAAGGGAGATCAATATTATGGGGCGCGTTTAGTACTGGTCACTGTGAGAAACAATTACTCAATTATTACACCAACCACTGCACATATATAAAATTTATAAAATTTACACATTAAAACATTAAAAACGCTCCGACATGTTTCGGTCCTAAGACCATCATCAGGGAGCTACATATTCCTTGCTAAAGTCACACTATAAATAGTCACAGATTAATTTCGTTGTACAAGTTGGGTGTTGTGGCAGCATACTGTGTTGTGTAAGGTTATGTTGCGAAGAGTGCCCTGCTAGGGATGTGCATTCTGTGCTTCGCTGCGTATTACGCAGCGAAGCACAGAATGCACATTGAGTAACTCGACAACATGCACGATGTAACAATAAAAATAGTGAGAGACAATGTTTATATAAACATGCATCTAACTCTGTATGCTGACCGACAGAGAGCTGACTGAATCTACAAATGCGAAAGCACTGTTCAGGGTGAAAAAGGAAATTTCTTATTGTTAATTTTAATTTTTAATTTAATGTTTAAATGAAAATCCTATTAAGCAGAGGTGAAAAATTTGTTACAATTCGCAATAACCGTTCAAAATTCCTGCCTTCAACCTCAATACACTTTGTAATTCGTGTGAGAAGATGGCGTGCTGTTCGCCTGAGTTGAACTTCAGGTTTCTGCAGGCGGGCAGCAGCATCCAAAATGCCAGCGAACAATTCGTATCGTGAATCCACCTTTCTTTTGAATACTTCGCTCTTCACCCGACCCCATAAACAAAAATCTAAGACCCAAGCATCCAGATACCAACAGCGTCATCTCGGTAACCAAATGAACGTTTTCCTCGCAATGACCGATGGACTACTATCACCTCTCAAAGCATTAGCTTTTCTTCCTGAAATCACCCTGTATATACTATCGTCTGAACTGGAAAGTCGCTAGAATCGCTTCGCGAACAAGATGATGCAATTTATTGTCCATTTTTATATAACGATAAATTGTTTCAGATACAATTAAACGCGAAGATTGTTGTTATTGTCAGCTCACCCCCTCTCTGGTGTCAGAAAAGAGACATCTCAAGACCCCCAACACACTACTTCAGCAATTTTTGAATGTGATTCTTATCAAATGAAAACGTAACCTCTTTCCTAATACAATTCTCATTTCTACTCGACAGTCCTGTGCTCCGTCAGTAACATTTATTTCAACCGTCTAACGATATCAGTAAGGTATAAATTATTTTCACTGTCCAATCTCCTGCATTCCCCTATTAGCTGATGTGTCTCATGACGGAAACTCATTACTTTGTTTTCATATATCGAAACTCCATATATCGATTACTCCATAACAGTGAGAAATGACACAGATTTTCAGGTGGTTTTTCTTACGAAAATTACAGACTTAAGAAATATGCGAAAGACACCTACAATTTGCAATTTATCATTTAAAATTGTTTAAATGTGTACCACTTACATATATTTATTTCATCTTTTAATCCTTTGTTCATTTATTTGTTTTAGTGATGAAAATTCGCGTTAGGTCCGGTATATGCAGTCTTGTAACAAATCCCAGTACAATTCCTGGTGTTGCAGTTAACTAAAATGTTTCTTTTGCATGAGTCAGTTGCTTTCCATTTCCAGCTAGGGCCAGTTGCCCTAACTGTCCGTGTTTTTGGAGTACCTCTACCCGACGATGGTAGATTTTTGAATGTTTAACAGCCACACGATAAAAAAGTATAATTTCTAATATAGAGGTTTTTCAAAAGTTGGAAAATTAGAGCAGCAGTTCCCTATGTGTGCTCCAAGGATCCGAGGCCAGCTCCCGGGGGATACTTTTCTGTAAAGGCTATTTTAAAGTTAACATTTTTTTCTAATTAAAGGAATAATGTGTTAAAAAACACCGCAGGACTTCTTTAAATCGCAATGTTTATTTCGTATGACTGTTATAGTATATAACTAAGAAACACCCTGTATTCATCAAGCGAACGACAATCATTTTAATCAAGGTCAAATCATTCACTGCATTTTTACGTATACTACTCACGTGTATTTGAATCTACGTAAAATCTATGCTAAGATAAAAAATTTTAATTTTTGATACCTATCATCTGGACATTTTCCTTACGTCAGCAAGGATGTGAGGATCCGCGGTTATTTTTCGAAGCTAAAAGAGGTCCGTGAGCAAAAAAGGTTTGGAAACACTGAGTTAGATACACTCAAAAAGAAAACATGTTTTGTAACACGTTCCTCAAAAGCGTTGAAGTTAAAGTGTTCTTAGTTCCTTTTGCACCTTTACGCATTTTACCGATAAACCGTGTGCCGTACAGCTGTCATACTGTGGGATGTAATCGCAAAATTGTGCGAAACAGCAGCCAAGTTGGGTGTTGCGGTATCCGTCTTCAGTGGCAAAGTAGCGCAAATGCTGGATAAATTAGCCCACCCACAAGGTGTAGAAGCCAAACTGAGGGTTGTGGGAGCCTAATTGGAGTGTGCTGTCAAACTGTGGCACCAGTTCGGGATCTATTGATCAAATGTTTGGGGTACAGCAGCCAGATTGCGGGATATAAGAGTGGAAATGCGAACTACAGTAGCCGAACTGTGGGCACAGCAGCGACATTTGGGGTACGGCGACAAATATGGGGTACACAGTATCCAAACTGGGGGAATAGTAACTACAACGCGGGAGAAAGCAGTGATAATGCGAGACAAAGCGGTGTAATTGTGGGGTACACTCCACAAACTGCGGGATACAAAGTGAATGTGCGCGAAGAGGCAGCCGGATATGGCGCAAAACACCAAATTCGGGGTACAGTAGCCAAACTTGAGGTACAGTAGCGAAATTGTGAGGTGTAGTAGCCAAATTGGGAGATGTGTTAGCCACAACTGGAAGACACTCTCTGAAAAATGCGGTATATGGTAAGCAAATCGTGGCCAACAGTTGTCCTACATTAGCCAAACTGGGAGTCCAGTAGCCAAATTTCGTGATGCAAAGATTTGTGGAATACAACACAGTAATTCGGCATATAGTATAAAATAACCACTGCCAACGGGTGACAACCCAATTGCAGTTAATAATAATAATAATAATATTATTGTTATAAAATTGTGAAGTGCATTAGCTGCACTGCAGTTTCAGTAGTCAGATTGATTAATCTAGTGGAGAATATATAGGGTACAGAGTAGCCACATTTTGGGGTACCGTACGCATACTGAGTGATATACCTATTATCCACTCATTCACTGTTCATATTAAACTGTCAATCTCTATTCTTCAATAGTTTGGGGAGCTGTTTTAAATAACCTTAGAAAACTAACACATTCTAACCCGTCTGTGTAGGCAAATGCATACAAATCATGTCACACTTCCTTCAATACCGATTTCTCAGATGTGTATCCGATCCAGAAAACACAGATATGTTAGTATCCAGAGCATACCGGTGAGGCAAAATATGGCTATAAGATGTTCCCTACCATCAGCAAAATGCATGTGCTGTTGCAGAAATATGAAGAAAATTCTTGTGAAATGTCGTCGTACCTTAGACAGTGCAGCAGACCTGTCAATAACTGAGCCTATCCTTGTACAAAATACACCTCCTCCTCACGCAGGCAGTAAACCCGTAAAGGAACTCTGTGATATACAGACTGTTGCAGCAGGTGCAGGAGAAAGCAGCAGCGACACGCCTCTCCGAAAATATCAAACATCGTAAAATATAGCCTTAACTTTTACGATTATAATATTACTATCCAAATCATGGACAGAATTTTAACACTACATATCAACTCTAAATGCACTGTCTTCGTAAGTAAATTATCTTAACGATGTCACGATCTCGTATAGTTCAGTTCACACGTTTCCCTCCACCACGATTTCCAGAATGTTTAACGGGCCTGCTAAAGATTTGGCGCATTCCGGAAATAAATGCTAGCCGGAGGGTCCAGGTTAGAAATGAGTGAAGCTAAACCACAAAGTTCTCTTACGAGTAACCACGGTGTAATACGAAATCAATAAAACAACTTGCAATATCTCACAAAGCTACATGCAAAGTAAAAAGTGCGCCCTTGTACAGGCACTGAGGCTCTGTACAGGCCGTACGGCCCATAGGTGGAGAAGAGGTATAACTCTACTCTTTCTTGACCACGGCATTAGAAGGCCGCTCTTTACCCCCGGGAAAGACCCGGTACCCATTGTACAGGAGGCTGGGTGGGTCCTAGCGCAGGTCTGGACATGTGCGGAAAATCTCGCCCCCCCCCCGGGATTCGACCCCCGGACCGTCCAGCCCGTAGCCGGACGCTATAACGACTACGCTACTCGGCCCAAACATGCAAAGTACTTACCAAAATTAAGTTTCTTATTAGATGTTCTTCATTTTCAAAAAGACAATCTTACTCCATGGAGCAGAGTCCTCCTTCACAATATCAGAGTCTGTTCATTACCTTGTTCATAACAGCCTTTCATTGAATCTTTATGCAAGAGGATCCTTGTCACCACAGCACGGCGCGTACTAAGACGGTGGATGCAGGAATGGCCTACAGATACGGAGGGTGGCTGTAAATATATTGAACACGTTGAGGTTGTTCTCCAGTTTGGGTATTGGGCGAGGTGCTAACCACTCCTCCTCGCCGTAAAAACGTACCATGTTAAGAAACATATGACAGGGCCCCGGGAAGGCGCTTGTGAATGCGGTAATGAAACTTCGGATCCCATATAATGCGGAAAATTTAGGTAGGTAGTCAGCCAGAAGTGTTACCCGTCCCGCGAATATTTCGGCGATTATGGCACCGTCGTGTGCCTCTACAACAGCATTTATCAATATCATAACCGATTTCAGTTGTATTTTCAGTGCTCCATGACGCCCAACAGGAAAAGATGAATGATACCGTAGTGTTTGCAGATTTACGCAGTCTGTCATGGACCCAGAACAAAATCATAAAAAAATGCAATGCATTTATTTCACATAAGGTGAAGGGGAAAACAAAATCCAGCAACAAATAAACAGTTTGCGTAAACAATTCTACAGCTTCAACTGCCTCCTCTACCATCTTCACGTTCGCACCGTGCATCAATGACATTCAAACACTTTATTATCTAACCTATGCACCATTATATAATTCGCAGATAACATTAAAATTATTAAAATATTTTAAACGTGCTCCGACATGTTTCGGATCACAGAGGATCCATCATCAGGGAGCCTTTGTACAGTGCTTAACCAAAATTATAAAAATTGCTCTATCGTGTCCGTTGACATGGACGTAGTCGGTGTTATGGCAGCATTATATGAAGACAGTGCCTCCCTATACAGTTATCTATACACACGCACACTGGGTCAGATTATGCTGCCATAACACCGACTACGTCCATGTCAACGGACACGATAGAGCCATTTTTATAATTTTCATTGTATCTACGAATTATATAGTGGTGAATCAGTTGGATAATAAAGTGTTTGAATGCCTCCTCCACGTCCTGTAATCACGAACATCACTTCACAATGTCACTGATTTATTTTATACAAACCGGGTGTTTTCGACTATTATCTAAGTACTTTTAGAGCGGCCACTGGAGGGAACTAGAGCCACCTGGCAATTACACAAAACGCTTCACTACTCCAGAATTCTTTACATAAAACAGCATTGTTGTAATGTTAGTTTTCTTTAGTCGTGTATTCTGCACCAGGTTATGGCGTTTTGAATAGACGGGATATGACTACTGACGGAGGAAAAATGTCTTTTATTTCCCATCTCCTGCAGTCCTCACAAGTCCGTGGAGAGCAGCGGATGGGGTTTTTCGAGGTGAGGCTGGGAGGCGAGGGATGCTGCTGCTATGTTTTGCCGTCAAACTCCAGCGCCTTTATTGGACAGCTATTATATAGTTGTTCAATCTGTGCAAGGGGTGAAAGGGTAGCAAAGGAACAGAAGAAGAAACGAAGTGGTGTGTGTGTGTGTGTGTGTGTGACGATAGTAGTTTCCACTGATACGATAACTTCATCATGACAGTATTCTTCGGAAAGAAGCCCCGACGGACTTATTGGCTAGTTGTGAACGATTGGAGCCGGTGTAATGCTACATCGCTTTGAAACCACTTGGATGACGTTACGCTTTACGTACGTGCTTCAGTGGCGTATCTTGAAACTCAGGGAGCCCCGGTATAAGATTAGTCTCCAGTTCTCCACGCACAATGGCAGTGCATCGAAAACGCAATTTTTTAATACACATACACTACATTTTAAATAGACGTTGCCAAAATGCGCCTATTATTTAAGCCTATGTTAAAACTGGAAGGGTATACTTATTTATTTACTTACTTACTTACTTACTTACTTACTTACTCACTGTATGGAGCAGAGTCCTTCTTGAGAAGCTAATCGGTTTTGAACTAGTTAAGAAATTCTCCGCATTTTACAGAGCCCGAAGATTCATTCCCGCACTCACAAGTGCCCGCCACCTGTCTGTATGCTTACTCGCAATAATCAGCTAGTCCGCGTTTTGCAAAGGCTTAAGTCCGTACGTTTCTCACATTCAATAAGAATTCATTTTCAAATGCCTGAAGACAGCACAGCAGCATAACCCCTTACACTTGGGTTTCTTCGAATAACGTGTAAACGTCATACACAAAATTCTGAGGTGTGTCATCCCCGTTGTGTGTTTAAACTATATGGTGAGGTAAATTCAGTCAAAAACACAACTATAAATATATGGCTAAATGATGGTGTTTATTGGCAATGGAAAAACTACATGTTTCGGCCTATAGCG
>Ga0131853_10011600_pt1 | contig 16147 bp, 8 predicted proteins | sample TergutLab28metaG_FD_92764 | JGI IMG/M metagenome (GOLD analysis project Ga0131853, IMG submission 92764) | Labiotermes labralis P1 segment gut microbial communities from Petit-Saut dam, French Guiana - Lab288 P1 (version 2) (version 2) | ecosystem: Host-associated > Arthropoda: Insects >...
CAGTGGTATTGGGATTGGGCTTGCCTTGTCAAAGTGTATCATAGAAATGATGGGTGGGAATATATGGCTTGAGTCTGAACCAGATAAGGGTACTAAATTTACATTTACCTGCAAATTGCGGAAGTGAGTTACTGCCACTATAATTTGTTATCGTATGTCCATTTTTTCTTTAAGTGCAGAAAGCGAGGCAGTTGCTTTTTTGAATTCAAAATTCTCTATTTGCTGCGCAAGTTCTTCTGCTCCAGGTATTTTTAGGATATCGTCAAGTAAGCTCATGCACTCTGGATTTCTGTTCATCAACATGGGGTCCAATTTTTTGATTAATTCACATATCTCTTTTGTGTCAATGATTTCGGTTTTATTTTTAGCATTGGTTTCAGCCAACAACGGTGACAATTCCTCAAGAACCGACTTTAACTCAGTTTCGAGAATGCTTGCTTGCTCCTCATCGATAAGGTTTTTCCCATCCGCGAGCATAGCCTCTATTTTTGCAGCAGCATTTTGCAGCTGTTTTTTCCCTATTTGTCCTGCATTGCTTTTTAATGTGTGGGCAATTCTGAACGCCAGTTTGATATCTCCGTTGTCCGCAGCTTCCTTGATTTTGGCGTATGTGGTTTGATTGTTTTTGGCGAAGTGGATCTCCAGTTGTTTAAACAATTTTTCATCTTCTACAGACTGATGTTGTTTGTCTATGGTGGAGATACTTACTGGCTGGAAATACTTTAATAAACAATCCCATAGTTCCTGTGATGTGAATGGCTTGCTCAAGCGGTCGGGTATTCCGCTTTTTTTATACAATTCTACCTGGTTGGACATTATGTTTGCAGTCATAGCCACTATAGGCGTTGCTATTTTCAATTCTGTGATTTTGGATGCTGCTTCCAGGCCATCCATCACAGGCATATGTATATCCATGAAAATAAGGTCAAATTGCTTTTCGCCTCTTTCTTTGCGGTTTTGTACCACATCCACACCTTCTTTGCCGTTGTTTGCTACTACGGTCTTGAAGCCAACTCTTTCCAAATGCTCGCATATTACCTGCTGGTTCATATTGTTATCTTCGCAAACCAGGATTTCTCCTTCAAAATTGGGTTTTTCCAGTTCACTTAGAACAATTCTGTGAGATGGCATATTTGCTGGTGTATTGACAACGTCAAATGTCAGATCAAAGCAGAGCTTGCTGCCAGCTCCGGGCGCACTTTCCACTTCAAGTTTGCCACCCATCATTTCAATAATGTTTTTTGTTATTGCCAGCCCCAGGCCTGTACCGCCATATTTGCGCGTAACGCTGTCGTCTGCTTGTATAAACGGCAAAAATACTCTTTCGACCTGTTCGGAACTCATGCCAATACCGCTATCTTTTACTTCAAAATGTATTGTTGCCTTGTTTTCGTCCAATGATACAATAGCTGCTGAAAGCTTGATAGTGCCTGTGTTTGTAAATTTAACAGCATTGGAAAGAATATTGATAAGCGCCTGACGCAGCCTTATAGGGTCGCCGAGCAATGTTTTCCCAAGTGATGGCTCGGCATGGCAGTGCAGAAAAAGCCCTTTTTCCAAAGTCTTTGGCATAATTAAAGACTGGCAGTGTGTAAAGATTTCGTGCAGGCTGAAAGTGATATTTTCCAAATTCATTTTGCCGGATTCAATTTTAGAAATATCCAGGATGTCGTTTATAATACTAAGCAACCATTTTCCATTCTCTGATATGTTGTTGAGATATTCCCTTGTTTTGGGGGGAATATTTCCATCCTGGGCAAGTTCTGAAAACCCTATTATGCTGTTCATGGGAGTTCTTATCTCGTGACTCATGTTTGCTAAAAAAGAAGATTTGGCCAGATTAGCAGCTTCTGCTGCGTCCCGTGCCAACCGCAGCTTTTCCTGAGTCAGGTTTATTTCAGCAATATTTGCTTTATGTTCTCTCAAATCCCTGCTATATCCGGCAACCAAGTATCCCTCTTTGTATTTTACGCGGACAAGCGTTACTTCGCAAGGCAAAGCTTCTCCGGTTAAAAGCTGATGCATCCACTCTGTACGCGCAAAGCCTTCTTCAAACGCTTTTTTGAGCCATATACTAACCATGTCTTTGCTTTTGCCCCCGCACGGCTGAAATTCCGGCGATAGTTCAAAGAATTTTTCGTTAAACTCTTCTCTTGTTTTCATTCTAAACAAGTTCAATGTTTCCTGGTTGCAATTTACTATGCTTAGGTTAGCATCCCATAGAGTGCAACTCATTGGTGTTGCATCCAGCAAAAGCTGTGTATACTCATCCGCCTCCCTTATTTTTTCCATAATATTAAGCGACGCTGTTTTTTCAGATAACTCCTGAGACGTGCGCGCATATCTTAGAGCGAATCTGTTTGAAGCAATCCCAAAGAACAGCACTGCAACAATACCAAATATGGACACTAAAAGAATCCAGAAGCTCATGGTGCGCTGACTGGCAAGGATTGAGTCGATGTTAACGCCTGTGAACAACATTCCGATTATCCGGTCATTGGATATCAGCGGGGTATAATGGCCTCCGTACATACTGCCATAGATTGCAATAATATCTGTATAATATTCTCTTTTTTGGCCAAATATCATTTCTGTGACTATGGCATCGGCTGTTCGCCCTATAATGCGATTACCGTATTGATCCATAAGTGTAGTGGCAACCTGTTCAGTGCCCAAAAAAATCGAGGCTTCGCAGGCAGTTCGTTCTTTAAATGTATCCAGATACTCGCTTTTGTGGAGGTCAAAATAGCAGCTAACGACGCCAATCAATCTGCCTTTGTCATAAACAGGCGCGCTTGCAGAAATCGTAATAAAGCCGTCAGGTATAAGCGATATGGAGCTTGATTTGAGACCTGTCCGAAACACATTGGCAATATCCTGATACCCTAAAGCATTGTCACCGGAAATGTCGGAATAAGATCTAAAAATCATAACTCCTTCTGAATCACAAATACTTATCATGTCAAGACCGGTTGAAAAGTCAAGTAAGATTTTTTGGATAGCTTCGTGATCGCTGTTATTCATGGCGATTATGAGGCTTTCGTGACCCGCTACCAATTCCGCCCGCTGCATGGCTCTGTCTTCAAGATCCTGTAAATAGCTTATGAGTTCCTGCTTTGCTACCTGAACCCGGCTCAATGTAATTTCGGAAACAATATTGCTTGTTTGACTCTGTGCTATAAAAATTATTGTACTCAAAGTAATAACAAGAATCAATGTAAATATAATATAGATATTGCTCTTTATTTTTTGCGGAGACACAAAAATTCCTCTCTCAATTAAATTACTTTAAATATTGATTAAGCTTACTCAAAAGCACATCAAAATCTATTGGCTTACCTATATGGTCGTTTATTCCAACTGACAGGCTTTTTTCCACATCTTCCTGTTGTGTGTTGGCTGTCAAGGCTACGATTTTAATCGTTTTTCCTTCTGGCGTATCCAATGCTCTGATGCGGCGGGTAGCTTCCCAACCATCCATCACAGGCATATTTATATCCATAAGTATTATGTTGTACTTTCCCGGGTTGGCTGTAAACAGTTCAACAGCTTGTTGACCATTTTCTGCACAATCAATCTGAAGGTGCGAGCCTTCAAGCATAAGCATAAGAATTTCGCGGTTTATTTCCACATCTTCTACCAACAGCGCTGCCTTGCCTTCGAAGGCTCTAGTGGAGCCATCTGCAGCGACAATGTTGTTATTCTGCGCCCTTTCGTTACTAATGTTTTTGGCTTTAAAGGTGAATGTGAATTTTGCCCCTTTGCCAAGCTCAGACTCTACCCATAGCTTGCCACCCATCATTTCAACTATGTACTTTGATATGGTAAGTCCAAGTCCAGCGCCGCCGAATTCTCTGGATAAACTTCCATCAGCCTGCTCAAAGGAACTAAAGATAGTGGCCTGCTTCTCTTTTGGGATGCCTATACCATTATCGCTGATTTCAATCATCAGTATAACAACACCGCTTTCCTTGCCAAATACTCTGGCGTTCAACTGTATAGCGCCGTTAGCGGGTGTGAATTTAGTGGCATTCATAAGCAGATTTTGGATAACCTGTGCCAAGCGCTTTTCATCGCCAAAGAGCATGTCGGGTATCAACTGGTCAACATTATAGGAGAGGGTTTGCTGTTTTTCTTCTGTATGCAGCTTTACTCCTTTTAGGACATTTTGTAACATTATGATAAAGGAAAAATTCGAATGTTCCGGGTTTACTGTATTTTTTTCCAAAGAGGATATGTCAAGTACATCGTCGATTAGTCTGCGCAAATGGCGGGACGCGTTCTCGATTTCTTCGAGGCAGTTTGTTTTTTTATTCGGGTCTTTTGAAATTTTTGCTATATTTGTCATACCGATAATGGCGTTCATTGGTGTACGCATCTCGTGGCTCATGCGTGACAGAAACTCGCTTTTGGCGCGGCTGCTCTGCTCAGCCTGTTCTTTTGCAGTGATAAGTTCTGTTTCCATTTCCCGCATCTCTGTCACATCTTGGGCAATAGCGCCTATGTTTCCTTTTTCTGCGGTAAAGCTTGTAAAGGCAAGTATCCTGATTTTACCATCTTTGCGCGTCATATTGATTTCGAAATTATCGGTCTCTTTCTGTAAGGTGTTCGGTATATATGTATCTTTAATTTTTTGCGCTGTTTCTGCGCCAAAAATGAGTTCGAGCCCATTTGCCATAATCTCGGTTGTTGTGTGTCCAGTCAAATTCAAGGCAGCCGGATTTACATAGTTCACTCCGCCGCCAGGCGAAAGATATATGATAAACTGGGGGGAATTTTCAACAATAGAAGATTGTTTTATCATTTTGATGTGATTCAATATTTGCATTTGGTTCTGGACTCTCAGCTTGACAATCCCGGGGGTGAAAGGCTTTGTTATGTAATCCGAAGCGCCTAAAGCCATCCCTTTTTCTTCTTCTTCATCTTTTGCAAGTCCTGTGATAAAAATAATGGGGGCTGACCGCGTTTCTTCAATACTTTTCAATCGGGAAAATACTTCATATCCATCCATTTCCGGCATAATAATATCAAGCAGTATTACATCAGGTAAATATTTTTTCGCTGTCTCAATAGCATCCTGACCATTCTTTGCTGCGTAAATGGTATATTCAGGACTTAATATATTTGTTAAGGTGGCAATATTTGCCCTTTCGTCATCTACAATGAGCACACTGCCTTTTTCTGCTGCTTTCATTATTCCCCCCATACAGTCGACATATCCTCTTGATGACATTATATCATGTAATCACTCATTATACTATAAAAGTTGAGAGAAGAATGTTTAATTTTCGATATTAGGCAAGGCAAATATATTTGATTATGAGAATACAAATATGAGTATGCAAAAGAATTTATATGTTATAATGAGTGATGGTCATGTTAATTTTGTAAAGGATTTTATGGTTAAAAAAAATAAGATCAAGCAATTTTTTATAGAAAAATATCTTGATTCACTTTTAAGTAATTCAAAGGCGCTTAAAATTAATGCTCAAAGTAAAATTGTAATATTTAGTGATCTTCATATAGGCCGCAGAAATAGAAAAGATGATTTTCTTAACAATTCCTCAATGTTTATGCATCTGCTTGAGCATTACTATTTGCCGTGTGGGTATACATTAATTCTTAACGGGGATATTGAAGAATTGCAAAGAAATTCTTTTTATAAAGTCAGGGAAAAATGGCCTGACCTTTATGCTCTTTTTAATAAATTTGATTCAGAAGAGAGATTGTATAAGATTACTGGAAATCATGATATAGAACTTTATAAGTATAAGGATAATATTAACGATATAAATAGCAAAATTTTTGAAGCAATGATTCTTGACTTTGAGGGCAATAGCATACTTGTTTTTCACGGGCATCAAGCTTCAATGTCATTCATTCTTGGTACAGCGCTTGTCAAATATGGACTTAGATATATTGCGCAGCCACTTGGGATAAAAAATTTTACAAGATCTTATAATAATCCCAGAATTCATAAAGTTGAACAATTTGTTTATGATTTTTCCAGTAAGAGAAAAATCATTTCAATTATTGGTCATACGCATAGACCACTTTTTGAATCTCTTTCGGAAGTTGATCTGCTGCGCTATAAAATAGAAAGGCTCTTAAGGGTATATCCTGAAAAAAACAGTGATGATCCCAAAATAGTTAAAAAAATAGAATCTACTATAGAAGATGAAATAAGAAAACATAAAGAGCAGATTAAAAAAATCTATGAGGAAAACAATGAGTATAGATTTAAAAGCAGTCTTTATGACCATGAATTTGTAATACCATCAATTTTTAACTCAGGCAGTGTTATTGGGAAAAAAGGTTTTACTGCTATTGAAATATCTGACAATAATATTTCACTTGTACACTACTTTGACAGCAGAAAAAAGGTGAAAAATTATTCATATAGCGAAGAAAGGATAACGCAGATTGAAGACACTTCTTACTACAAAACTGTTTTAAAAGAAGATTCGCTTAGTTATATTTTTAGGAGAATAAAGTTTTTGGCATAGCCCCCGCAGAAGAGCGGGGAAGCCTTCGGCTTCCCGTACAAACTTGTAGAACAAAGATAAATCCTTTAAAAAATCTACGGGATACGCCTTCGGCTACTTCATAAACTGGGCAACTTTTGCCATTGCTTTTTCTGTATTTTCTTTTGTATTAAATGCGCTAAGCCTTACATAACCTTCGCCACATGTTCCGAACCCGGAACCCGGGGTGCAAACAACACCTGTTTTTTTAAGCAATGAATCAAAAAAATTCCAGGAAGATGTTCCTGTTTTTATCCAGACATAAGGAGAGTTATCCCCACCTGTACACTTATAGCCAAGATTTGTCATAGAATCTTTTATCATTTTTGCATTTGCAAGATAATAATCAATCACGGTTTTTACTTCTTTTTTGCCTTCAGGCGTATATACTGCAGCAGCTCCTTTTTGGACAGGATATGATGCTCCATTAAATTTTGTGCTATGCCGCCTGTTCCATAATGAGTGGAGTGAATGGCTTTCTCCTTCCTTATCCCATATTTTGCACTCTTTTGGCACAGCAATATAAGCGCATCTTACCCCTGTAAAGCCTGCTGTTTTTGAAAAACTTCTAAACTCTACTGCGACCTCTTTTGCTCCGCTAATTTCAAAAATCGATTTTGGGAGGGATTCATCTCTTATAAATGTTTCATAGGCAGCATCAAAAAGGATCAAAGCTTTATTTTCTTTTGCATAATCTACCCATTTTTTTAACTGATCTTTTGTTGCAGTAGCGCCGGTCGGGTTGTTCGGAAAACAGAGATAAATAAGGTCCGCCTTTTTTGAAGGGAGGTCCGGTATAAAGTTGTTCTTTTCTGTTGAATCAAGATATATAAAGTTTTCATATCTGCCATTCGCGAAATTACCGCTCCTTCCTGCCATTACATTTGTATCTGAATATACAGGATATACAGGGTCTGGAAACGCAATAACAGAATCCTGTGAAAAAAGTTCCTGAAAATTTCCCGTATCACACTTTGCACCATCGCTAATAAAGATTTCATCAGCAGAAATATCTGCTCCTCTTGCCTTAAAATCATTTTCTGAAATAGGCTCCCGGAGAAAATCATAACCCTGCTCAGGTCCATAACCTTTAAATGTTTTGATATTAGTAAGATCATCAACAGCTTTATGCATAGCATCTATACACACCGAAGGTAAGGGAAGAGTTACATCTCCTATACCCATTCTTATAATTTCCTTGTCTGGGTTTTCTTTTTGAAATCCAGATACTCTTTTCCCTATTTCCACAAACAGATAAGATGCCTGTAGTTTTTTATAGTTTTCATTGATTTTTATCATTAGCTTTTAACCTTCTAATAATTTTGGATTTTAATATATTTTATAACTTATATTGAGAAATATTTCTAGGTAAAATGTAAAATTCTGTCAATACAACTTCTGATTTCACAGCTCATATAAGCTTTGTGCCAAATATTAAGTAAGGCGTTATATTTATGTGAAAATTCCACTACCAACTATTATATAGATAATGTTTTTCTATGTTTATGTAGATAATATTTACAGAGAGGAGTCATAATGAAGTTAAAGTTTAAACTAAGCATCCTGATGATTGCTATTATGGCAATCGTGGTAAGTGGAATTGCCACGCTGCTTTTACGCGAGGCTTCCAGGATATGCCGCAATATGAGCCTTGAATACTTGGAGGCGCTGAATCATGAGCAGCTTGCATATTGGAAGGGACAGGAAGATGGTCATATAAGGGCTTTGCGCACTGTGGCGAGCATAATGGAAAGTTTTGAAAGTATACCGCCAGAAATGAGGCGGGAACAGTTCGACATGATGCTGCGCAGCAAGCTGGTTGCAGAGCCTGGTTGGGCGCTTATTTATACGGTTTGGAGACCCAATGCTATTGATGGCATGGATTCGCTCCACATTGGCCGACCTGGATCTACCCCAACAGGGCAATATGCTATGGCTTTTACCAGAGAAGGCAATCAGGTAGTAGCCCGTACCTCTCCTGATATAGAAGCAGCTATGGCCCATATTAATGGCCCAAACTCAAGAAGAGACAGAGTAACTCATCCAGTGCCTGCAAATGTAAATGGCAGAAATACATATACGTTTAATATGATGGTTCCCATTATCAATCCCCGCACCAATGAAGTTATAGGAGGAGTGGGGTGTGTTTTACCTATTGACCCAATACAAGCGGAGCTAAGGCGAGTCATGAATTATTATGATAATATTTCTGTTATGGCTATTTACTCCGGCAATGGATTTATTTTGGGAAGCTATGTACCTGACCGCGTAGGCAAGATGTTGCGCGAAGTGGATACACTATACGGCGAATACATGGAGGAAGCTCACCGGGCAGTTCTTAATGCAGAGGACTTTAGGCGCAGAACTTATTCTCAAACACTTAGAACATATGTGGAGCTGGTTATCCATCATTTTACAATAAGCAATTCAGACACAACTTGGGCAGTAATGATTGGCACAGAAGAAGCAATTGTTTTGGCTGAAGTGCGGACTATAACCAACTTTACAATTATCCTTGCAATAATCTCTATTCTTGTTACAGCAGTAATTGTTTTCTTTGTCCTTGACTATTCAGTCAGGCCAATTGTAAAGGTAGCGGAGACTCTTAAAGATATTTCTGAAGGCGAAGGAGATCTAACCCGGAGTATTATTATCAATTCAAAAGATGAAACAGGAGAACTTGCCCATTACTTTAATAATACTTTGGAAAAAATCAGAAAACTGGTCATTAGAATCAAGCTGGAGGCTGCGACATTATCTGATGTTGGTAGTGATCTTGCAAGCAATATGACCCAAACTGCTGCTGCTGTAAATGAAATAACTGCAAATATTCAGAGTATAAAAAGCCGTATGATAAATCAGAGCGCCAGTGTAAGTGAAACCAATGCAACTATGGAACAAGTTGTTGGGAATATTAACAAACTTAATGGTCACGTAGAAAACCAGAGCAATAATATTTCCCAATCATCTTCTGCTATTGAGGAAATGGTAGCTAATACCCGTTCTGTTACAGATACACTTATTAAAAACAGCGGAAATGTAAAAGGGCTCAAGGACGCCTCGGCAATAGGGCGCACTGGATTAAAAGGTGTGTCTGAGGATATCCAGGAAATAGCGCGGGAGTCCGAAGGTCTTATGGAAATCAATTCTGTAATGGAGAATATAGCGAGCCAAACCAACTTGCTTTCGATGAATGCTTCTATAGAAGCTGCTCATGCAGGAGAAGCAGGCAAAGGGTTTGCAGTAGTTGCTGATGAAATCCGCAAGCTTGCAGAGAGCTCCGGCGAGCAATCCAAGACTATTGGTTCAGTACTCAAAAAGATAACAGAATCAATCACCAAGATCACCAAATCCACAGAAAATGTACTTGAAAGGTTTGAGGCAATTGATTCAAGTGTTACGACAGTAGTGGAACAAGAAGAAAGTATTCTTGGCGCCATGGAAGAACAGGGGCAAGGCAGCAAGCAAGTTCTTGAAGGTGTAAGTAATATAAATGAGATAACCCGGGAGGTAAAGACAAGTTCCAGCGAAATGCTTACTGGTGCAAAAGAAGTAATACAGGAGAGTACAAATCTTGAGAAAGTGACTCAGGAGATAAGTTCCGGTATGAATGAAATGGCAAGCGGAGCTGATGAGATAAATGTGGCTGTAAACCATATAAACGAGATAACTGTTAAGAACCGAGAAGCAATTGACAACTTGATAAAGGAAGTTTCGAAATTTAAGGTTGAATAATGGAGAATTGGCTGCAACAAGTATGTTGCGCCATGCGCAGCGGTATATTATGAAAAAACTCAAAATTTTGCCCATTTTTGTCTGCTTTTTTGTTTTTACCACTTTTGTTTTTGGGCAAAATTATGGAATTGCAGTAGAGGAATCAGGCTTTGCTCCAAGAGTAAATCCAGCAGCTCTTGGTTTTGGTAATGCATCAGGGATAGCGTATTATCAGGAATTTGACAATAATGGGCTTCTGGATACATATTCTTTGTATTTTAATTTTGGCAATTTTTCATACGGCCTTGATTCAGTTTCAGGTGATTTTTTCAATAATATATCATTTGCATTTAGAGCCCTCGAAGGTCTTTCTTTTGGAGCTACAGGAAGATGGGGGTGGGATTATGATGGAATTGATTTTGGGCTTTCATCTGTTGTAAGACCATTTCCTTTTTTTTCTTTTGGGATCAAAACAACAGACCTTTTAGGTAGTCTTTCTGATATAAGTATGGGGGTTGGTCTAAGGCCTCTTGTCTTTAATAATTACTGGAGAAACAGACTTACATTATATTTAGATACACGAGCCTCGGACTTGTTTTCACCTCTTGCTTATGGAATGATTCTTGAGCCTGTTAATGGAATAAGAATCAGAGGTGATTTTGATAACGATAAAAAAACATTTAATGCAGGAATAACTTTTAATACAAGGTTTTTATCAACAGCAGTAAATTCCGAACTTCACGATACCCCTTTTGGAACGGGAAATTTTTCTTTATTTGCTTCTGCCAGACAAATGAGAACTGTTATCCCGGCTCTCCCTTCGCCTTCGAGAACAATGGTTGTGTATAATAAAGCTAATATAATAACTGATTTTCCTGAAGATAGTTCATTCATTAGCGCTGTTTATCCAAGAAGAGGCAGGACAATTTCTCTTCTTGAATTTATTAATGATATGAAAAAGATAAAAAATAATCCTGATATCACAGCAGTGCTGTTTGATAATCAACGCTTTGTTACTTCATTTGCAAATCTTGCGGAGATTTCAAGAGTATTATCAGAAGTAAGAGCATCGGGAAAAAGGATCTATTTTTATTTTGAATCTGCATCTTTCAGGCAATATGTACTTGCAGCATCTGTTGCAGATAAAATATATATTTCTCCTCATGGGAGCGTCAATCTTACAGGTTTTTCCCGCACTGGATTTTATTTTAGTAATTTTTTTGCAAGATTTGGCATTAGATTCTATAACTTCAGAAGTCATGAGTATAAATCATCGTTCAACTTTCTTACAGAGCCTGGCATGACAGAAGAAGAACTTGAAGCATTTGATTCTCTTTATTCATCATTGCAGGAAGAACTTGAGCTTATGATATACAGAGGCAGAGAGAGCAGGCTGTCGGGTAGCGCAAGAGATGTAATTGCAAGAGGGCCATATCTTTCTGCAAGAGATGCTTTAAGGGCAGGGCTTGTTGATGCCAGACTTCACAGAGATGAGTTTAACAAGCTGGTTTCAGAAAGTAATTACTCAATTGTAGATTTTTCAAATATTCCTGAATTTGTTGATTATGACTGGGAAAGTATATTGATGGAAAGTATTGCAGTAATTTACATAACTGGAGATATTGTATCGGGCAATGGGATAAGAGGGAGAAACGCTGGAGCAACTGCTGTAGCAAGGGCAATATCAGATGCAAGAAATAACCCTGCTGTAAAAGCTATTGTATTAAGAATAGACTCAAGAGGCGGAAGCGCTCTTGCATCTGATATTATTGCGCGTGAAGTTTTACTTTGCAGAATAAGCGATACTCCGAAGCCTGTAATCGTATCAATGGGCGGAGTTGCAGCTTCCGGAGGATATTATATTGCAGCTTCGGCAGAAAAAATATTTGCAGAGCCAGTAACGATTACAGGCTCTATTGGCGTAGTTGCAATATTCCCGGATATATCAGGCTTGCTTGAAATGCTTGATATAGGAAGCGAAACAGTCAGAACCTCGGAGAGCGGGGATTTTGGAAATTTCGCAAGGCCCATGACAGAAGAAGAAATGGGAAGAATCAGAAATTTTATAATAGAAAGCTATGCTCAGTTTGTTGCTGTGGTAAGTACCGGACGAAGAATCCCTTTTATGGATGTTGATAAAATAGCTCAAGGCCGGATATGGACAGGAAGGCAGGCAAAAGAGGTATCTCTTGTTGATGAGATCGGCGGGCTTTCTGATGTGCTTTCTTATGTTAAAAGCAAATATATAAAGGGTGAAAGAGCAAGAATTATTGAAATTGTTCCCGGAGACAGGCATTTTTCACTTATGAGTATGTTTCGGCTTAATTCTGCTTCCAGACAGGAAAATATGCCAGGAGTGATAAAAGCTTTATTTGATTTTCTTAAAAAAATAGACTACTATGAAGAGGGTAGACCACTCTATCTAATGCCATATACAATGGAAGAGTTGGGTTTAAACTAAGACTCTATAATGCCCGGGCGGGCTGAAAAGTAGGTATTTTAATATATGTCTGATATAAAAAAAGCGCTTGATGCTTATAAAAGAGCTTCTGGCAAAAAAGATGATGATAAAAAAGAAAATTCAGATACTAATACATCTGAAAAAATAAATGTCAAAAAATATGTTTTTTCAAAATTCAATACAGAAAAAACCACTAATCCAAAGGCAAAAGAAGGCTCCTCTCCTCTGACAAGAAAAGAACAAGAAATGTTGTTTAAAGACATACTCGATGATGAAAATTTATTTAAAGAAGAACCTTTGCAGAAGCAGGAAAAAGTAAATAAAAAGGGAAATATTGCCCCGCCTGTAAAGGATGTAAAGGAACCTGGTTTTGTAAAACTTAGCAGGGTTCCGGAAAAAGAAGAAAAAGAAGCAGAGAAAAAAACTGTTTCAGACAAAGATTTAAAAAAGTATGAAAAGGCTGCCAAGGTTCTTCTTCTGCTTGGAAAAGAAGAAGCAGCGTCTGTAATAAAGCATTTTAAACCAGAGGAAATCGAGAAAATAGCTTCATGTTTAATAAAAATAAAAACTATTGATAAAGATGAAGCTGCTGCGCTCTTAAAAGAAATAAATAAAAAAGGTTTTATAAAAGAGACTTTTTCGGGCGGTGTTGAAACAGCAAGACAGATGTTGCATACAGCTTTTGGAAAGCAAAAAGGGGAGCAGCTTCTCTATAAAGCTCTTCCGGAAGCAAGAGAAAAACCATTTGAATTTTTACAAGACCTGGAGCCTCATAAGATAAAACTTGCTTTAAAAGATGAGCCTGTAACTGTTATATCTGTTGTAATGAATTATCTTGAACCTCAGAAAAGCGCTACCTTGTTAAAGGAATATACAAAAGAGGAACAAAAGCAAATATTGCTGCGTATGGCTTCGGGTGGAAAAATACCGCGCGAAGTATTTGAAAAAATGGAAAAAATCATAAAAGAGAAAGTGCGGCTCCAGGGAAATGTTGTTACACAAAGAATAGATGGCAGAAGCAAGCTGGCAAATATCCTCAAATTTATGGATATAAAAGAAGAGGAAGAAATAATAAAAAATATTTCTGAATTTGATCCGGATCTCTCAAAAGAAATTGAAGATCAGGTTTATACAATAGATATTATTTTAAAAATCAGCGAAAAAGACCTTCACAAAATTTTTAACAGTTTTAGCGATAAGGAAGTTGCTGTTATTCTAAAGGGGCAGGAAGAAGGTATTAAAACAAAAATACTCTCTTCTCTTTCCCAGACAAGACAGGAACTTGTGCGCCATGAATCATCATATCTGGGGATAATGCGTAAATCAGAAGTAAATATTGCTGTGCGCGAGCTTATTGATTACATCAAGCAGGCAGAAAAAGATGGAGCTGTAGTTATAGACAGATCCGGGGATTTGGTGGTTTAGGAGCCCGGTTATGTGCATATTCTTGACAGCCTGCAAATCGTAAGATATATTAAAAATATGAAAAAAGCTATGCCAATATGCAAAGTTAATTTGCGGAGCATGCCAACTTTATTATTTTCTTTGCTCTTGCTTTTTTCTGCTTGTATATTTATTTCATGCCCTAATCCCATGGTGGAGTGGATTATGGAAGGCAACAGAAATAGTGAAACATCAATAACAGGCCCTTACACGTACATTTTAGTCACAGGCCCAACCCCTCAAGAGCGAACAATACTCTTGGGAGGTACAACCACTCTTACTGTAACAGCCAGTACTTTTCCTGCAGGTGGCGGGCCATTTACGTTTACTTACCAGTGGTATCATAACAATGTGCTTATACCAGGCGCGACAAGCGCGAGCTTAAATATCCCGGCTAATCTTCCGGGTGGCAGCATTACGGTTGGTACGCACTATTTCTACTGCGTAGTTAGCGCGCCTGGTGCTGCTTCGGTAAGTTCTGATGTGGCGGTGGTTACAGTTACGCCGCCTGAACCGCTCAATAACATTGACGCCATTAGAGCCTACCTTAGAGCACATACAGACGGCGCTTCCATTGCTAATCCAATCGATCTTCCAATAGCGCTTGGTCCTATCAATAACTGGCTGGAATTAATGCAGGTCATAGAAGATGAAGGCAAGTTTGTAAGACTTGACATGGCAGCCACTACAATGATGGCTGCGAGTTTTAATCCAGCTCCATCCGATTCAACAGGTAAAAACCGCATCGTGTCCATTGTCCTGCCCGATACATCAACAAGCATAGCCGACGGGACTTCTACAATTTCCACCTTCGCGCATTTCGATAACCTTGAATCGGTTAGTGGAGCGAATGTAATCAGCATTGGCGAAGGTGCCTTCTGGAACTGTACCAGCCTTACGACAGCGCACTTCCCTGCGGCAACCAGCATAGGCCAAGGCGCTTTCAGTAGCTGCACCAGCCTTACGACAGCGCACTTCCCCTTGGTAACCAGCATAGGCAGTGCTGCCTTTTTTGACTGTACCAGCCTTACGACAGTGAGTTTCCCCGCAGCAACCAGCATAGACAGCAGTGCCTTCGCTGGCTGTACCAGCCTAACCACTGTGAGCTTCCCTGCAGTAACCAGCATTGGCTGGTCCGCCTTTTTTGACTGTACCAGCCTTACGACAGCGCACTTCCCCGCAGCAACCAGCATCGGCAATAGTGCCTTCGCTGGCTGTACCAGCCTAATCTCAGCGAACTTCCCTGCGGCAACCAGCATCGACGAAGGCGCCTTCAGTGGCTGCTTCAGCCTGATATCAGTGTACTTCCCATTGGTAACCAGCATCGGCAATTTCGCCTTCAGGGACTGTACCAGCCTAAGCTCAGCGAACTTCCCTGCGGCAACCAGCATCGGCAATAGTGCCTTCAATGGCTGCTTCAGCCTGATATCAGTGTACTTCCCTGCGGCAGCCAGCATTGGCAACCTCGCCTTCATGAACTGCACCAGCCTTACGACAGCGCACTTCCCTGCGGTAACCAGCATCGGCAACGCTGCCTTCAATGGTTGTACAGTACTTGCGGATGTAACACTTGGTGCAATAACAGAAGCGAATTTTAGTACCAACAGCGGATTCCCGGGAGACTTACGGGATGTATATTTTGGCGCAAATGGAGGCGCAGGCAGATATACCAGGATTCACCCAGGTATAAATTGGACGAAGGATTGAGAGACGCGAAGAACATAGAGAACAGAGAATAAAGATAATATTATGGCTCAATACTGTTCAGTGGTGCTTGGCACTATACATGATCCATGGCCTCTAAAAATATTACGTTACCACTCTCGCGGCGTAAACCCTTCGGGAATATCAATCTTCATGGTTTCTCCGCTCTGCTCAATAACGTAACCGTCAAATTAAGCGGTGAAAAGCCCTCCTGTTGTAGAAAAAAACACAGATTTATTTAATTTTTTAAAATATTCCAAGGGAGTAATTTTTCCCAGTCTCTGGAAGTAGAAGCAAGCGG
>Ga0131853_10011603_pt1 | contig 16143 bp, 6 predicted proteins | sample TergutLab28metaG_FD_92764 | JGI IMG/M metagenome (GOLD analysis project Ga0131853, IMG submission 92764) | Labiotermes labralis P1 segment gut microbial communities from Petit-Saut dam, French Guiana - Lab288 P1 (version 2) (version 2) | ecosystem: Host-associated > Arthropoda: Insects >...
CTGCCTTATGTAATTGTAAGTGAAAATATGGAAAACCAGACACAAAAACCTAATAATAGAGTGTTCAGTACTGCATTTGATGAGTAAGTCTATTTGATTTCGAGAAGTGTTTGTTATTTACTCTTGCAATATGTTGAACGCTATGCCGATTCACTCATACTGTTCGTGTGTTTCGTTTTACAACGGTTGATGTTCTTGACTCGACTCGTAGAGAAGGGCGATTGACACCACGCATGCCACATGACGCATTGTTTTGATGAAAGATGTGCAATTGAAGTGAAAGTCGCCACTGTTGCCCTGACACTCCGGGTTAGAAGTGACATACTGCGCTTTGTAGGGCGTTTAAGGTCCCGTTTAAGGCATTTCTGTGCCCAGCGAAGTAAATTAGGGAGCCCTTCCTACGCGTAGTTGTGAACTAACAATGCAGATAGAGCAGTAAAGCAATTAACAGGTGCACGGAACATTTGACTCAATCTGAAATAGAACCAGTCTGTTCGAATTTTGCCGAAAGATGAGGGCTCATGCTGCCTCTAGATGACAGTAACCTTAAACGGGCCTGTGTCACAATGTGAGTGGTGGAAACGTTCCGCCCATTATCATTTCATCTTGCTTGTCCAGATGCTGAGTCACAGTTTCAGGTGGTATCACACATGCAAACGATGCTTTGTTAGCAACGAGGTTATTGTGCGTCATGAGTTCGTTCCACAAAGCCGCTTCTGGTGTTGAGGACTATTTGCTTATTTAGCAATATTTGAAGAGAAGAGGAACGACGCGTGTGTTGTCATATAGACCAAACTTTGTGAAGGTTGGGTCAGTCCGTATTGGACAACTCCCCGTCCGTCCTTCACACACGCTGTGGAATGACGTTGGGCTGGACGCCGATACTAGTGCGGCTCTCGCAAGTTGCCTGTAAAAATAATATTCACGTAGTTCACATGCGCACGGGACTGGTCGTTAGCGGCGTTTTAATGGACTTCCTAAAGAAAAGAAACTCGTAACTGAAACTAATTTCTTTTCGTAAAAAGCCGTAAAATAAGAAGGAAATTATATTATTAGATTGCATAATTGCCTCCTAAAGTGCGGATCCCGAAGCACATCTAACTGGTCACCCTTGGAATAGTATCTGAAATCGGCCATGGGTGCTTCTTGCCACGTCATTCACCGTCATCCCGCCACGCGATGCTGTGCAACACTTGAGGTGTAGAAACTGTTTGTGCACATCGTCTTGACGTATGGAATGTTGAAAAAAAAATTTCACTCAACCTTAACCTCTGCATTAGATAGGGCTGAGCGGCAAACTCTTAACCCCCCGAAAGAACTGCTTATCCCCGTTGGAAAGGAGGCCTACATTTTAGTAGGCAGTCCAGAGCAGCTCGCGGTCAACAGGTTGTGCGCGACACGTTATGTTTGCCCCGGAGACATTTGGAATGAAAGAGTTTTATAACTCTTTCCTTAGCGAAGCCGAGACAGAGAAGGCTGACTAAATTTTCAGAACTTACTAGCTGTTTATTTACTGAGACATACACGTTACATTCCTGATTACTTTTGTAAAAATGGTCTAAAATGACGACACCATAGCCTTTTTTTGTGAATTGCATTTTTTAATAAGTTTTTCCTGTTATTAGTAGTATATTTTTATTGCGTGTTGTAGAGAAACGCACGTAGGCAAAGTTATAAGTATAATTGTATGCACATTTACGTGTATTGAACGTCATGGTGCCTGCATGCAGACCAAATTTTGCCCAAGGCGCCCGCACCACATAAAAGCTTGCTCAGGCCTGCCAAAGGCTAGTTCACAAACATACAGGACTGGGCTGCGACTGTAGTGTGTCGTCTCTAGATAGCCGTAAATACAGGGCTATTCAAAATGATTGTCTGGGTTTTAACAATTTGTCATACACAATACGCTTGAGATAGGAGTGTATGTATTTTTTATTTAATTTTTGTTACATACCTTACAGGTGCTCTATATGTGCACCCTTTGTGATTCTGCATACATCAACACGATAATCGTTATTCACCGCTGACATGCTAGAAACAGTTTGGAACGAACTCGATTATCGTTTTGATGTTTGTAGAATCACAAAGGGTGCACATACAGAGCACATGTAAGGTATACAACAAAAACTTGGAGTGTTGTTCTATTAATTAAAAAAAAATACATATACTCCTATCTCAAGTGTGTTGTGTAAGAGAGGTTGTTAAAACCCCGACAGTCATTTTGAATAACCCTGTATATCGCTTCAGAAGGCGAAAATCACGCGGGATTTTAAAATGCTCTGCTGGTTTATTCAGTGCTCTCTGGGGATTGTGTGTATGGGCACCCACATTCCGGCTGACGTCAGGTAACTAACTGAACGAAATCTCTAGCCTACAAATAAATCCGCCTTCAGTCCATAGCCTCATGGTGGAACTCATCCGTGTTTGCTTATAATCATTTCCAAGCGCAGTTGTCCGGAGTTCATTTCGGGATTTATGTATGTGTTTGAAGAGCACATCTATTCACGAAAAAGGGCAAAAGGTAAAGTTTACCCTATAACAGGCCATGAAGGCCCGGGGGGGGGGGGATTAGAGGTATAGTTCTATTCTTCCTTTAACCTTGGCGCTAGATGGGGTGAGTGGTCAACGCCACACCCCGGCCGCTTTACCCCCCGGGAAAAATAGCCGATACCAATTGTACAGGAGGCTTTGTGGGCCCCAGGTACGGTCTGGACGGTTGCGAAAAATCTCGCCCCTACCGGAATTCGATCCCCGGACTGTCTAGTCCATAGCTAGTAGCTATACCGACCGAGTTATCCCGGCACACTTTCTGTTTATGGAAGGTAAAGAATAAATCGTATTTAAAGTAGGATATGTGGGGATAAAGCATATGAACTGTTACTGGACAGTTACAAACAGTAGGCTATGATTCATCAGCTACAAAGGTTTCGGTTCGGTCTAAAATTAATTACGGATGTGCTCCTCGCAACAGCAACGTGAATAGTCGGGCTGCTAGAATCCAAGCTGAAGCATATCGGTAGATGTGTGGCGAATGTAGGGATTGCCCAGTTCTTGGACTGCATGGGTTGCGTGCAGTCCACGGACTGAAGGCAAAATTTCCGCTTTAGATGACGATCGGAAGGCACGGCCGTTCAGTCCGCGGTCTTTGGCAGGCTTCTGAATTGAAGCAGCGTTTGATTGCCAGCTGTCATTGACTGAATCATTAGTGTCGATTGTCGCCACACGAATTTTGATTCATACATACAAATTTAAGACTGCCAATATACTCTTTTCCGCCATTACGCATTTTGTCTCTCTGAACCCTTGACACCCTTTTACGGAACCCAGTTTGAGAGTCACTGGTCTTAACCAACGTTTAATTCACCTGTTATACGTATCACGTTATATGACGTTCTGTTACGGTTTTCGGCGCAACTGGCTGTCTGTCAACAGTTGTCCAAACTTGTTTTCCCCATTGATGGGCTCTGTTTTTCCAGATTCGCTAAATAAAAGTTAAAACCCACAGTCACATAACACTTCACGTTGTTGTGGCGTTACTAAGTCCCTAAAACACTTTGATATGGCGTTTCTAAAGTCACTGAAACGCTTTGATGTGGCGTTTCTAAACAAAAACACTAACTTTGATATTGCGTGTATTCCGATGGTTAAATGATAATTGGTATGGGTGTAAACTGTTATTCATCACAAGTGACTTTCGCGAAGTGTGGGAAGATGTGCATCAGTGAGAAGACCGCATTCTACGAACACGTTTCGACAAGTGTTTACTGCAAGTTGTAGCGCCGAAAATCGGATGAGACTCCCTGAATATAGCGCCGACTTGCGCCGAAACAGATAGGAGAACGTAATCGGACGCGATGTGTACAATAGGTGCATTAAATGTTCGTTTAGACGAAGATAATATGAATACAATGAAGGGTATTCACTATATTAAGGTTATCTTCCTGAAAGTGTGTGTGGTAGCTTGGAAACTCCGAACCGTTTCGAGGCAGACCGTGCCGTCCACAGATGATCCACGGACTGTTAATAGACCATTGTATGTAAAGTTATACATACAGGACTGGACTACGGCTCTCCTGTGCTGTAGCTAACAGTTATACTAAGGGTCCACCAATATTTGGCGTCACGGTTCAAAATTTAGTCGCCCCGTCGACCTGGTGCGTGGGAATGGTGCGTCAGTGCTTGAGAGGTACGGCTTTTCAAGCCTAGATCTCTACACAACGTCGTTTTGTAGGTGAAAATGGAAGTGCGATATTAATTCCAATTTCACATAAATAAACGTATGAAGAGGACTGTCATCTACTGGTTTCTGTAAAATCTGATATTAGATGACGATGCTGTACATTTCCGGGTGAATTTAATTTTGATATCTGTTAAGGAGAACCCAGAGCACATACAGAACGTGCTTCATACTGTTAAAATACAGTGTTTACCAGCGTCTGCAACTTTAGACATTTTTTATATAGAGACACTCGCCGACCTAACGCAGTAGTTACCTTCCGGAAGGTCCGGCGCAATTCGGAACACAGTATATGTTAAACTATATGTGTGTGCCTGTACAGGAAAGCCCAACTGAAATCCACACTCCAATACACTGGAACCTGGTCGGCCGCAGTTCGACCGCCCCCACGCCTGTTGTATCGCCCAGCAGTATTTTTCCGCTACCTTCGCCTAATTCCGCTTTCATTCCCATAAGGAAAAACCCGGGGCTAGTTTTAAAAAATGCTGTTTCCATTCTGTTTTACCGTTTAAAAATTGCGTAAGTCGGGACGTGTCTGTAGTGCAACGAAATTTAAGGAAATGTTAGTTACAGTTTTCTACAGCGGGGTAGCTGTTGGGTCATTGGGTCTGCATGAATATCGACTTCGTGCCTTCGAAGTAGCCATCAGGGCAGAGTTTAGGGTGATCAGTGTCTTTACCCTGAGACAAGGCGACGGAACTGCAACATTATGATCATACGGCATGATTTATATGCAGTTTTTGCTGTTGCATGTAGGCAGATAGTCTTTTAATTTAACTTTACATTATGAAGTTCGAAAAGTGTGTTTCGACTGCCCATGAACGGAGCTGTCACGACGTATTAACCCGTAGTTTAAGTTCAGTGGCACTATTAATTCTCGGAAGCCCAAATTTCTTTTGATAATATTGCAGAACTCGGTATTTGCCGAAACATAAAATACAGTGTTGTGACCATTCCTATACTTCGGGAATCATGTTAGACATTTAAAGGTTACAGAGTTAAAAATGCGTAGCTTTTGAAAGTGTTAAAGCCGGTACCATAGCACACAAAGGAAGTGATGAATGTTTAATGTGTCGTGTAGAAGGGAGAACCAGTATAAATTGATTTTTAAGTACTTCAGATAATGTGTCATTGAGTCGCATCACATGAACTTGTGTTCGGAAAGTAAGTTGCAGTAATTTGCGTGCATGTTACATATACATTTCCGAACAAATTTGGCCGATTTTCCTGAAAATATTTAAGGACGTGCCATTGCCATTGGCAGTCATCCGACTTCATTTTTAGTTCCTCCCCCCTCGCTTAAGAGAAATAGGCTTATAGTGCATTGCCCTCGTTTCGCAATAACTTCCCAATATATTCGCAGATTGTTACGGTACTGATATGAGCGTCATTCCATCAGAGAGTACCGTAACTTCCCCGTGCAACATTGTTAACCATGCAACTGTGGTGTCTGAACAGTACTAATACTACTCAGCACAGGGTACTGAGATTGTTGGCGCTGATCGTTAAAAATGTTGAACGTTAAGTTATTTTTAGAACGTCAAATGACTGCTTGCAGTGTGTATTCAGCTTTCTGTTTTATGGCAGCAGCAAAGGAATCAATGCAGCTTACAAACAAGTGAAATTGTGTATGGAAGTAGATTGATGTTACACGTAACAAAAATGTTATATGGAACATGTTTTGAATGGGGAGCCGAGATATTGTAGTGTAGCTTTTAAGCTACAGGCTGGACGACCGGAGTTCGATTTCTGGCAGGGGCAGCACCATCTCGTCCGGAGCTCAACAAGGGTCTGCTGCATGGAATTGTTAAAGGCGCAAACGTGTTTTGACGGATGCTGACCAATTCTCATACTATATTTGTAGCTGGTACATTCATGCGGGGAATAAATTACGGCATTGTTAAGCGTGTTCGCAAAATTGCGGAAAGCGACAGTTAGCTTCGCCATGTCCGTCTGTTCGTCCCTGTAGAATAACTCTGCTCCCTCTGGACGAATTTGCATGACATGTTACATATGAGTATTTCTCAAAAATCCGTCGAGAAAATTCAAGTTTCATTAAAAACGGACGATAACAGGTAGTCTACGTGAAGACCTGTGTGCATTTGTGATAGTATCTCGCTGAATTCTGTATAGATTGAGAAACGTTTCAGATAAAACTTGTAGAGAAAATCATTACCCATTTTATGTTCAGCATTCTTTTTTTTTTAAAAAATGTGCCGTTTGTGAGATAATGTGGGAAAATGTGTTAGATCAGACAGGCCACAGGTGGCGATGTGGCGCATGCGCGTTAATGCTGGATATCTGAGACTACAGACACACACTCAAAATATGAAATACTTATTTCTGCAGGGATGGTTGCATGAACTCGTCTCAAGGTTATGTTTATAGTACATTGCTTCTCTTGTTCACTGTTAAGTGAGTTTCACCCCTTAGTTTCAGAGAGAGGCAAAAAACGTTGTCCATCAAACCTGTATGATAGGCATATGATTTATGTTTTGGTTGCACGGTACCCGTAATATAATCCCGGGTCCAGTACGATATTACAAGTTTTCCTCTTGGCGGAGACGTCCATTTTTTCGCTAACGTTTTCCGCCAAGTGCATGACCTACCTTAGTTCAGATTAGTTTCGAAGTGCCGAACCTCAGTATTTCGGGTGACCATACGTTCTGTGGTGGTGGGGGGGCGGGGGGGGAGGGAAAAAACTTACTAAACACGGCGTAGTTGTCATCTTGAAATAACATCAATTTTTATACAGAATTGTTTTTCGGGAGCGTGCGTTGGTGCAGTTGGTTGAGTCACTGCGCTACAAGCCGGAAGGTCGCGGGTTCGGTTCCCGATAGCGTCGTTGGAATTTTTATTGACATACTCCTTCCGACCGTGCCATGGCCCTGGGATCGACTGAACCTCTAAACGGAAATGAGCACCGGGAATATTTCCTGGGGGTAAAGGTGGCCGCTGGGTAGGGTTGACAATCATACCACCGTCATATGCCGAGTATCTTGAAATCTGGGAGTTTCAACCTCGTGAAACCCACAAGGCCTGTACAGTGATTGAAGAAGAAGAAGAAGAAGAAGAAGAAGAAGAAGAAGAAGAAGAGGAGGAGGAGGTGGAGGAGGAAAAGGAGAAGAAGAAGGAGGAGGGGGAGAAGGAGAAATGTTCTTTCGCTTCTAGTACATTTAAACCATTTACTGTTTCTTTAAAAATGCTTATTGTCACCCGATTACTAATTGCACACCACACTTCGGTTCTTACAAAGTGCACTGGCGCTTCGTGAAGAGCATGAGGATTTTCTAAGACCAGTACTGTTGTTTTGTCGGTTTTCTTACCGGCGTCATGTCAACCATGCATTACCAGTGTGGAGTGCTAAGTTCCTTCTGGGTCAAGAAGAGCATTAAACACAGATTCCTGAAACCACTTGCAGTACCGAATTCTTGCTTTATAATCGTTTTTGTAGGGTGGAACTTTTAACAGTTTATTGTCAGCCTGGATCGTAACTCCTGACATTCCGTACTGAGTAGTCAAATACCTAACGACTTTCAGAATTGAGTACCAATAGCATGAAGTTTTTCCTGGATTAGTGCTTTTTTCTTTTGGAGCTTTGTTTTTGTCTAACATCGATCCCGTTTTACGACATTTACCACTGTTCTTTAATTGTTCCTGTGAAAGGCATTGCAGTTGCTGGAAAACGCATATGAAGCTTCCTTCAACATTTCCGCCACAAAATAACTAGGATGTACTGTGCATAAATACTTTTTTCATATCCTACATTTTATGTTATTTCACGACATTACCGTTTTGTCGTATGCGTAGAGGGATTCACTGTTCTACGAAACACATGCGTTGAGTGGAGTCAACGTGGGATGTATGCTTACGGCAAAATGGGTGCCACGTTTTATGCAGTGCTGCGTAGGCCGTGGATAATCAGGTTTCATGAACGTGTTAGTAGATCGGATTTTAGGTTTCGGCTGTTATCGAGGTAGCCATTGCTCTTAATTAAGTACCACGCCGTGAAAGCATAAGTAGTGCAGGTGGTGCTCCAGGTATTCTTAATCTCGGCATTCCGTGCAGGTGGTCAGCTTCACGGCTGTCCATCGGGTAGACAGCCCCCGTTCCCCATTGGACATTTTCGAGAACACAGCAAACCGTTCTCTTGACGGGATTCGAGCCACCATTTGTGTCTGTCTGCCATCATTTAGCCTAATCGTTACACCGACTGGCATAGTATCTCGGCTGCGGTTTTTCACGGCTGTGTGATTTCAACAGTGATTGTAAACTGCGTGCTTTGAAACATTACTCTTACGATTATTACAGTGATCAGAACAGCAGTGGCGCGACGGTTGTGGAAACAGTTCAGTTGTAGTAGTAGTAGTAGCAGTACCAGCAGCAGCATTAGTAGTAGTAGTAGTAGTAGTAGTAGTAGTAGTAGTAGTAGTAGTAGTAGTAGTAGTAGTAGTAGTAGCAGTAGTGTTAGTTGATGATATTATTGTTCCTGTTATTTGTGAAGCGTGTGTAACTGAACTTTGGCTGTTTTTATCATTGCGTTGAACGACTGCGTAAATAAATATCAGTACGAGCCCACATACTCGTCGGTATAGAATGTAGACATGCGTTTCCAAGATGTGAATAGGTGTATGGTGAAAAAATAGACACACCAGAAATCGTATATTTTTCATTAAATTCGTATTTAAAGTATTTGATCATTTTAAAGATCATGTTCATATAAGGATTTTTATAAGAACCGTCCATTTGGTTACGAACAGATCTTGTTGCGCTGACTTTTGTTTGATGAATGAGGGACCATGAACATGTGTGTGCTGTAAATATTTACTCAGTTAAGTACTGTTCTGTGACCGAGAAGGCTTGGGAAACGCTGATCCAGACTATTAGGGTGCGCCATCAGGTGATGTTGGTTCGATTGCCGGCAAGATAGTGGGATTTTTCTCACAAGCCTTCAGGTATCCTTCCTGCTGTACGGGTACTGGGGTCCGTTTCCCTAGGATCAAACGCTTGGTTCGTGAACCTGCCCGCTTTCTTACGTCCGTCTAGAGCCGAGGTTAGGAGTGTGGTGGACTCACAGCAGTGCATTCTACCTGCAATCCAGCGTATGCCGTTAAGGCGTCCTTCTTTAAACACATACGGCTAGCCTTGTTTTTGACCTTTGAAGTGTTATAAGTGTTGCACCATGAGGGCTTAGTCTTCTTCACTTTCGGTAGGATATTTTGCGGCCTACTTTTTTATCTTAAGAAGAAGACGGTTGGCTTATGAAATCTCCATGTTGTGGGTTACATCTTTTCAGTATTGATACAATTTTCTTCTGTTCAGGGAGTGTATCATTGTAGGTCTCCCCGACGTAACTGCGTTGCTACGATCAGTAGTAGCAACCTACTGAACGCGCGTGCCGCATTGTATTTGGTTTTCGAATAAGATGTATGTATGTATATATGTATGTAGGTAGGTAGTTATGTGTGTGTGTGTGTGTGTGTGTGTAGCACGTATGGGAGAGAGGAGAGGTGCGTACAGAATTTTGGTGGGGAAACCTAAGGGAAAGAGACCATTTGGAAGACCGAGGCGTAAATGGGAGGATAATATTAATATGGGTTTCCAGGAAGTGAGATGTGGGGACATGGACTGGATTGATTTGGCTTAGAGTAGGGACAGGTGGCGGGCCCTTGTAAACGCGGTAATGAACCTTTAGTTTCCATAAAATGCGGGGAATTTCTTGACTAGCTGAGAACCCGTTAGTTCTTCAAGAAAGACTGTGCCCCATGTAGTGAGCGAGGGAGTGATGCTTCTTATTTCAGGAGGAACTGACGAAACAAAGCCTGGATAGGTTAGAGCAGGCGGTAACTCGCCAGACGTGCATTTATTATTTCCTCTGTGGGGATGCTTGGTAGGGCCTCATTCTCCTTGGCTTTTTAGTAGTTTACCTACCAGTAACGGATGCTGCATTGAATATGCCTCTTCGTCTTTTCGCCGGCACTTATTACGTACTGTTCGTAACCATCTACCTTAACTGTACGTACGTACGTACTTACCACTGTGCCGTTACCCCCATTTATTCTGCTTGCGAGCCAGTTTAGAAGCCTTGTTCCCTTGGGTCTGTAATTAGGCCTATTTGGTATATGATTTTGAATATAGTGAGGTAAGTGTGTCCGTCAGCTCGTAACAGTAAGTATTCGTGTCTCAGTTACTTTAATGTAAACCAGCAGATGCACACAATTGTATTAGATTTAAAATAGAAAAAAAATCTCCAACTCCTACATGTTCCGGGCCTTATTGGCCCATCATCAGGGAGTACAATTAATTCTGTCAACGGTTGCTTAACCCTGCAAAGACGAAGCGCAGACAGCTTAATTTAAAGACTCAGCTCGTACCGCGCAGTAAACAATTTTCATCTGGGTTGTAAAAACCAATCAGTTTCTGTAATGTGGGGCAGAAGTCGCTGTTTGTTCTGAGATAAATACAAAACAAATAAATACGGTGTGGGCAGAATGTCATTTCTTAAGTTTTAAACCTGTTGGTGCACGCAACCAGTAGGCTTTAAAAGGTCAATGTGTTGGTTTCTTGCATGTAGCAGAACTGATGAAAATTCTTTGGTGCACAATACGCATAGCGGACAGAATTCTGTACAGTAAGTTGGAGCAGCTGGTGCACGGTGCTACCGGTACCGTGAACATTTGCGTCGTAAACTCTTATAGTAATCTGTGGGTTACTTGAAGAAGAAACATTTCCTCAGATAAAAACTGCATCTTAAGCTGAGCACCATTAGGAGCCCACAGTGAAAGACTTAATAAATGTGGAAGTGATGTAATTTTGTGTACCGTTGCGACCTAGAATGTTTTCCTACGCACTGTACGTCCGGTTCCACGGCATCCCAGAGGATCTGCCGCGCACACGCCAGCGCGAGCATTGGGTTACTCGTAGCGGCCGGCCGCTATAGGCGATGACCAAAAATGGCTGCGCGGGGTGATGGTGGGGGGGAGGGAGCTGAATGGTGCGGGACTGAGATCAGGTTTGGGATGATGCAAGCTGTGTACTCCGCACTGTACGTTTCTAACAGTCACTTGCATTGGTTACCGCCCTTCCTTGCCTGCTATTATGAACTGCGGTAAATAAAATTTCTCGGAGCAGACTCATTGACGTCTGTCAGGTCAGAATATTTTATCGTATTCTATCTATAAACTTGTAGACTGTACAGCTGCACAAATTGTCCGCGTGTTACTTGATATGAATGGATTGGCGAAGAGCGTCTGTTGAGGATATTTGAGGATAAGTTGCTGAGTGGAACATTTGGATCCGAGAAGAATGAAGTAACGAAAGTATGGAAAAGCTTCATCACTTGTATTTGTCACACGACATTATTGTGAGGACTAGACTAAGAAGAACGAGGTCGGGACATGTAGCATGCATGGAGATACGAGAATTACGTGCAAAATTATCGGGAAGCCTAAAGGGAAGCGATCTTTGAGGATACCTACACATAAATGAGTGGATAATGCCATCGTCTTCCAAACGTGTATTAGACCATCTGGTCTTTTACGGTTCTGAGCCATCTTTTTGCCGGAAATCCTTTAGATCTTATGCCCCGACGCGCGTACTGCAGAATTTGCTTGAGGATCCTTCAACTATCCATGCTAATGACATGGTATCACCAATTCTGCCTTTGTTTGCCTTTGTGAGTGGATAATATCAATATGGAAAAGGGATAATTCTGAGGGAACCTGCCTCATAGTTGCCCTTAGAACTGGGCGTGACTCGGTCGACATCAAATTCCGTATTTTAGCTACGCTACTAGTTGAGCGGTTATGTTTTTTACTTTCGGCAGTTAGCAGATGTAGTTTGTTAAAGGCTACACTGACTTCGTGCGCTGGCACACCTGCGGTCACAATAGTGATTGTAATCTTTGACCCTTATTGTTCTAGAAGTAATGGATTATAGCTTCTGAGTGGGTTACGGTGTATAATGCTCCATATAAGCCCACAACTCGATTCAGTGATAGCAGTTTTTAAATTGTTACGTAATTAAGTTTGTAGAGGGTCCTTGAGAACCGAAGTGGACCTCGCCTGGTAATGAATTCCTCTTTCGTTATGGAACGCGGAAGCTTGTTACCGTGTTCACAGTAGTCTGTCGCTGTGGCCTGTCGTGAGCAAGTTCACTGCTGGTCGCACTTCCATGCCCGTATAAATGCACTTAATGTCGACATGTTTATTGACCACACAATGAGATGATTTGAATAAAAAAAACTTCATTGCTGGGCCTTATTTTTGCAAATTTGGTGTCCAGAAAGTAGGTATTTTTTTTTTAATTCTGAAAAATGCCGACGTGCAGTTAGTTCCGAGGTCTGAATGTTCGTCGCCCCCTGTGCATCTGATGTGGTACTTCGCGTGGGTCCGACTTCACTGGCCAATAGTACAATTTAGCGCATAAATAGATCTGGCTGTCTCCCGCAGTTATCCTTGTCGTTGTGTATGTATCGAATTTTGTGTTCGGTCGTCAACAACATCGTAAACTCTTTTGACACCATCACGTTGCATTTTCCACATCAGTGTGCGAGAGTGATTATGTAGCTATGAAGTAAGCAGTTCCTTTAGCCAGGGAATAAAATTCTGTTTTATTAGTCCCTTTTTCACCACTTTCTCCGCATCTGTTCCGAGTTTTAATACGCACATTTAAACGGGAGAAACTGTTGTATTAAAACATTTAACATATTGCTACAGTAAACAGACCCAGTCTCCCCGTTCCTCAGACCTTTTATTTATTAGTGTTTTACAATTTCTGCTGGCGGTGATTTGAATTATGGTGTTGAAGGTTGTATTCCTTTGTCATTATTTCTCATAACCCATTTTTATTTAAATCAGTACTTGATTGTGCAGTCTTCCCATCAGTTTCAGCCAGGCTTCGCTTACCGGAGCAAGTCTCCCATTATGGTATACTTCACCGCGCACGTGAATTCTTCTGCCCTTGTTTATTTGCAATTAAACATGTGCACTCATATGCAACGCCTCGCACATCGCCCACAGTGCCTGATGTTCAGTAACACTGAGGGCCCAGTTTAGACGAATGAATGTGATTGGCAGTATGGTGTTGAAATTAGAAGCGCTTGGCGAAATGTGCGAAAAGAAGAAGAATGCTGTCGTCTGGAATGTGATGCCGTGTGGTCAGTTGGTAAATTTGTAGCACATGACTCGCCGTTGCATGGCGAAGAAAGTGTATTCATCGTTACCACCGTGAGATCTTAAATCTCGCATGTGGAGAAAACGCCACATCCCCAGCCAAATACTCTCTAAGTTGAGCGTTTCGAGTATGAGGACCCCATATTAAGTTAAACAAGATAGGAAATGTACTTGTAACATAACATGCAGCGTGTTTGTGCAACCATTGTAGCACTGGAAAAGCAATAAGTATTAATATTCTTAGAGCATGTTTGTAGCCTTGGGTATGCAGCATGCAATTCGTGTGCGTCACGGTGTCATTTGTTGCATGCCCGGCTCTGTGGTGTTTTTACATATTATCTAAAAAATTGCACGATTTTCGAAAAAAAAAGAGTATTGATGAAAGGTATTTTTGATTTTGTCTAAACTTTTGTGTTTAAAGTTTCTCATTCTAAGAAGACATGAGCGAGATATGATAAAAAATGTGCGTGTATATTGGTGTTCATGTAAAGTACCCGTTATTCTTGTCTGATTTTCATGATCTTTGTGTTTTTTGGGGGGAAATTTCGAAAAATACTCAAATATAACATTTCATGAAAATGCGACAGTGGGAGTCGAGGTGTTCCATACGGATGGGCAAACGGACAGGCAGACAGGCGGCTTGACAGACATGACCAAACTTATAGTCGCTTTTCGCAGTTTTGAGAACGCGCCTGAAAATTGCGAACCCCAGCGTATTAATAGATGAACTACTGGGCTTTCTTAGTTGAGAAAGTACGTAATGGCTGTTTTAATCTCAGAAGCTTTATAAATGATGCAACATTTCATTTGTCTCAGTAATAATAACGGAAGATAACAGAAGAAATTAAACGCCGGACGAAGAAGCAAGATTTGTGGCGAAGTTGTGCTAATTCTCGGCCCTCGTGGAAGAGCATCACGACCCTCCGTCCCCCTTGGGACTGTCTACATCCCATAGGCTGGAAACCAGTGGCCTAAGTACGTTTTGGCAGCATAAACCTCAGTCTGGCGAAGGGTGTTCAGAATTGTTAGATTAGAGGAAGCAGGTTAAATTGCAGTGGTTGCAGAATGCAAGCCAAATAACTGGAGATACTCTCAACGGTGTCTTTTAAGACGTGAATCTAACAGTGTTTTGGTAATGAACCAAGGAATATCTAAATGACACATGATGAACTGGAAGCAAAACACAAACGTGGTACGAGGCTTATCTTGAGGCATACATTAATGTAAGCTAGAGCTGGTATGCTAAAAGATGAAAATCACTATCTACTTGCAGATTCCGACACTGCTTAGCTGTTGCTGAATATACGTGGGGTTAATGGCGAAATAATGGAAACATAGGCCGAATCATTAATTTCTGGGTCCAGTTCTTTAGAGACTGATATTGTTACTGAAGGAGTATAAGCCTCCGTTTATGCCTATGAATAAAATTCCTTCGCATTTGATCCAAGCAGGATACGAAACATGACGTTCTGGGACACGGATGTTTCCTAATTCTGTTTGAAATACGAAAGAATAGTATCAATTTCTAGACGGTTAAAACTTACAGTAGAAATATTTCTTGAACGGAGGAGAAGTGATATGGAATGTCGTTGTGTATTCTCAGTAGAACTCTAATCCCATTTTGTTGGTCTGAAAACAAATGCGTAGAACCATTACAAATTTAATTGGCTGTTATGTGCCTCATTTGTAATTTAAAGTATCATATTCGTGCCCAATAAATGTTCGGGACCTTTGAAAATCGTGAAGATTATTCCGCAAAATACTTGTGGTGGTAACGTGGAATGCATTCAAATTTAGGCTTTATAACAAAACATATACATTTTGTCAACTAGTGCATGTGTGTTATGTACGCGCATAACGCTGTGGCAAATTGTAGAAAAAAACTAATTTTTGGCGAAAGACATTCAGAGCATTAACACATCGAGTGTAAACTTCTGTTTGTGTATATCGCTGTTTTGTTGACATGTTGCAACCAGTACCATTTTGAAGTTCACAGGTTATGTGCCACGCTGTCCAAGCCAGAATGGAGTCTGTATAAAGAGGGATTTACAAGACCGAATTGTACACACCGCAGTGCTATGGAGATAGTGGTTTAATACTGAACTAACATAATTAAATACCATCCACTTACTTTACGAAGTTCGTCAGTTCCTTTTATTTAGAAACAATCACGGCAAGACTTTCACCACCGAAGCCGAAAAGCCATTAGTCGATTTCCATCTCCACCCTGCTTCATACACGACCTTCTATGTAAGTTATTATCCACGCACATTTTATCCGCATTCTTCTATCAGGGCTTACCCCATACGTATTATCCTAGGTGATACTGTTGAACATCACCAGTTTGGATTTTGACGTATTCAGTTTCTGCCTGGATGTTTTCTGTTCATCGGATATTGAGGAAATGGGCGTACAGGGCTGTATGGCAGTACACCAACTATTTATAGACTTTCAGGAAGTTTAATGACTCAGAGGAGGAGTACGCTACAGCATTCTCTTTGGGTGTATTATATATACATATGGAACTAGTTTAATGTGTAATATCGCCCTTGGGCCTGTGAATATTCTTACGTCGAATATGTTTCCGGCTCAGAGTGGTCGAAAAGATGTCTAAACGCCATTCCGAAGGTCCCAGAAAACCAGAGGAACTGGAACTGAATGGAGCACATTATTTTCTTTTAACGTATGGGGCCGTAATATAGCCTACATACCTTTACAAACACGCGTAGTAAG
>Ga0131853_10011604_pt1 | contig 16143 bp, 10 predicted proteins | sample TergutLab28metaG_FD_92764 | JGI IMG/M metagenome (GOLD analysis project Ga0131853, IMG submission 92764) | Labiotermes labralis P1 segment gut microbial communities from Petit-Saut dam, French Guiana - Lab288 P1 (version 2) (version 2) | ecosystem: Host-associated > Arthropoda: Insects >...
CGCTTGTGAGTGCGGTAATGAACCTTCGGGTTCCGTGAAATGCGGGGAATTTCTTGACTAGCTGCAAACCAGTTAGCTGCTCAAGAAGGACTCTGCACCATGGAGTAAGTAAGTAAGTAAGTACGGATCATGGATCGTGAAGCCTCCTCGTCATGTAGTCTTCGCCATTCCCCTGTTACCTCGTCCCTCTTAGGCCCAAATATAGTAAAGTGCTTCGCTCCATGACTTTCCTTAGAGCTCAGTTCACCGTACCGGTATTATTGAAGTGAAAGCGGCGGACATTGTCACTGGTCCCTGGGATTTAAGTTCGTAACTGTGCAATAATCACCATCGCTCTCGAACGAGGAATAAGGCTCAATCATCTATTGTTAGCAGTCACGTCTCTGTGGAGTCTGCCCGTCCGCCCCATTCTTTATGCTGTATGATGAGTTTATAATGAACTATTGTCAAGCCTGTCTGGCCCACTGCACACTTAACTTCACGCACTGTTCAACTGTTTGGTTCGCATATTTAATCAGTGTTGCTGAAAGAAGATATTGATACCTACCTGATCTCTTTATCTGTATGCACGTATGTATGTTACAAACACGGGGTGTCAAGGGACTGTCTAATTTAAATTCGAGTGAAAATTGTGGTTGCCTTTTACCTTCTTTCCTTAATAACCTCAAGTTCAAGAGTTTTTTTCTCATCCTCAGCAGCAAGGATAGCTTTCTGTTCAATTCTAGTGGGGTAAAATGGTCGGAGCTTGAAGATGATCATCTCCCTATAGTGCCGAGGTTTAGTATGCATACGGCTATATCTGTCCCTTCCCCCGTATGTCATCATTGCATGGTGTTTAACCCTTTGAAGACTGCCGGGTTTAAATTACTACTCTTGCGCGGAACGGAGGGGTTTTAAGTTTAAAATACCCGTAAATGCATTCACAACCGCAAGGTGTACCGAGGCTGGCAGGATATGAAGAATGAAAGTTCCAAACAGGACATCGAGGTCGGGAATGAGCGGGTAAGTTAGTAAAGGGACAACTTTGCTTGCAGTCAGGGTTTTGGTGAGGCACTGTGAATGAAAGAAACCGAGTGGAAGACCAAGGCGTAGATGGAAGGATGCTATTGAAATAAATTTTAATGAAACAAGATGTGAAGGCGTGGACTGACTTTATCTGGTTCAGGACGGTGAGAGGTGGTGGGCTTTTGTGAAGATGGAAATGAACATATGGGTTCCATAAACCGTGAGAAATTTCTTGAGTAGTCGAGGACCGGTAGGCTTCTTAAGAAGGACTCTGTTGCATTTAGTATGTTAATTGGTTCAATAGAATACACGGTATAATTTGAAACGAATTTTGACATAAAAATTTCATTTGAATCGAAATTGTACATATAGAGGGCGTATGTAAACTGCATGGACAGTTTTTGAAGAGTGAGTTATTTACATCAGAAGAAAGAAAAAAGTTCTTGTAGACATAGTCCGGAATTGAGTGGCTTTTGAGTGTAATTGAAAAGTTACATTCAACAATAAATACCTTAAACATTTAATATTTTAGTTAAAACTGACAGTGCATTTCACAGTTTAACAACTGTTGAGTTAATGTTGTTTATCAAGTCACAGTTCACAACAGATGCTTAAAATGTCCTGTGCCTGCATCAATGCACGCATGGACACGTGTGATCACGGACTGTTGCACCCCCGCAACGGTCCCAGGGCGGTTGCGAATGGTTAGACAGGCATAAAAATGCGTTGGTGAAGCGTCTGTCCATTTCAGTTGGAGCTGAATACACTAGGGGCTCTTTAAGTGTCCATACATATTAAAATATAGACGATTGACGTCAGCACGTTGTTGGTTTGCTCTTCGAAAAATGATTTCGGACTTACATTAATGCGAACATTCTCCCTCGTTTTGGCATTTCCATCTGACTCCTGAAGTTTGTCAAAGCATTTTAGATACAACGTTTATGTGTGATAATGAAATTTGTACGGCGAACTAAAAGGGATCCCAGAATTTAGAGATAACACACGTGTGTTTTAGGGGCGAGTACTGTGGTTAACGAGAATAATTCAGAAAAGAGGTTTTTTAAATCAGAGAAAGTTCGAGAGTTAACCAATAGAGTTTAAAGAGCTGGTGAATGCTTTTCTTTTATCGTATGCTCCAAAGCTTTTGATTTCCTTTATTTAGCCTTGAGCCAAACAAGTGACGTGGGCTCGCAATTGCGCAGCACATGTTTTTAAAACTGTTTATACGTTTAAAGTGGGTACTTACTCATGGTATGTCTTTGTTCCTTATTAGTCTATTACTTCCCTTGATCATAGCATTCGTTGAGCCCATCACAGTCATCAGCAGGCTAGCACCAACGTATACTTGTCGGGGACGTGACGAACATAGGTGGTTTTTCTTCGTCGCATTTCTCTGTAATGTTGGCTAGTATTTTTGTCTTCGCTGGCTCTGAATTGTCGTGTTTGTCTTTCAGGTCGTCATAATGAGTTGTGGTCACACGATTTACATGTCTCACAAATACGTCTCTGGTGATTCGCATATCTGGTATATCGTCATGGACACCAGCGGGGGTGGGGTGTGGAATGGGGAATAATTTCAACCTTGGAATTTTGAAAGAAATATGCTGGGTCTTGCCATAAGTTCTGTTGCAAGTACAATGTGATCTGGAAGGAAAATTAAATGAAACATACACTTTTAGAGGCAAATAATTTGTTTGCAGTAGTTTTAGGCATTCATTTACAATAATGTCACTCAAAATGGCAGCCATATGCCTCGACGCAAGCCGTGAGACGCTCCGGCCACTCTGCTGTCGCCGCACCCTCCGTCTACAGGGGGATCTCTGCCGCCACCTTCGCAAAGGATCTCCTCAGGTTCTTCAGGCTGTCGTGGCGCTTTCGGCATGCCATGTGCTCCAAAACAGCCCCCAGTTTATTGTCCAGAGTTTTGAGGTCTGCACTCCCCGAAAGTCAATTCTCGGCGCTGATGAAGGCCAGAAGGTTCCTCCGTAGCCACTCCTGAGTTGTTTTGGCCTTTTGGGCAGGAACTGAGTCCTGTTGGAAGACCCATTCCTGATCACTGAAGACGGTCATGTTAAGATGTTTCACAGCTCCTAGTAGCACGTCCTCTTGATACGCTCGGACACCAGTTTCACCTCTTTCTTGCAAAAATGAAGTTGTTGTAACAGAACTTATGGCAAGACCTAGTAAAAGTGGAGAAAAACCTGCTAAGGAAACGAAGAAATATAAAAGAAAAAGTAAACCTGTCCATATAAACGCCATGAAGGCATGTAGGGGGAGTAGAGGCGTTCTCCAATCGTCACTTCTAGCCAAATATTAACCTTTTAGAGCCCACTGGTTTCGTGATATACCAACAGTTTTAACATTCAACAACTGTACGCTCTGCCCACACTGTATTTATGTGTTTTGTGTTTATCTGAGAACAGCCAGTGACTTCTGCCACTTACAGCTTAAACTGATTGGTTTATACGAGTATAACCGAGATGAAAAGTGTTTACAGCGCGGTACGAACTGGGCCTTTAAATAAAGCAGTCTGCTCTTCGTCTTTAAACGGTTAATATAGAAAATTAGAATTGTTTGTAACAAAGTTACTACGGCGCTATCTGTGTTTCAGTGTAGAGATCTACAGCTGTCAGTGGGCTACCCACCAAAATAATCTTCACCTCTTGAAGTATGAAATTCATTTGAATTGGATTTAAATATTCAACTCCGCGGTGGACCAGGTACTGATTCTCCTAAGAGAAGTAATAACTCTTCGTTTTGAGCGTACGAAACTCACCAACACACGCGGTGGATACATGCTGAGTGTCATGTTTGATATTAATTAAAATGGTTCAGTATTTTAAAAGCTGTTTGAGTTTGAATTTCAACACACGCTGTATAATTCAACAGCATGAAGAAAGACTCCATTTACACTACCGCACCAGGGTATCAGTAAAGCACGCCATGGCAGCGCAGTTATCTCTCTGCCTTGCTGACAAATTATAGGTAGGGATATAATTCCATACTCATTCAGGAGATACGATTACAACAAGCAAAAACAAAACAGACAAACAAAAAAAAAAAAAAGAAACATGTGGCTGCGGCATATTCAGGTCCTGCATCGCCCATCATAGTGCTTGTAATTACAAATGCTGGTCACACATGACTCGTGTGGGCGAGGCAGAAACTACCAGTAAATAAGTGACTTGACACATTGTAAGACCGAGGACTGTGCTTCGTCATGCGCTCGCGGAGGCTTCACGATGCACCATCCTAGTGGGGTGACGGTCTCTGGCACTGGGCCTTTCACAATGGTTCCTTTAATTACCCCTCTATGGGGAGATTACTGTGCAGGCTTTCTTGTTGCTTTTAGGCTGTTCATGCAAGTTGTGATAAAACCCAAATATATTCGTGTATCCCAGAACTGTTTGGCACAGGAGTCTGCAGTCGCAAGCGGGCCGATTGAATAGTTTTGAAATTTAAGGAGGAACGCATGTGGTTTTAAGCAATAAACAGGTTAAGTGTTTTGTTTACAGTTAAACATACCAAAACAAAAACAGAAATACAGTTACTTAATTTAAAATTTTCTCTCATTGTGATCTGTGTGCTGAAGTATGTTGCGTATTACCGTCCAGAGATAGCCAGACCCTCTGCGCTTTAATGGCCATGACTAAAACCATGTTTATTCTTTGAATTAGACCTTCAACACAGATCCGGACCACTTTCTGCAGTCAGAATGTCAGTGAAGGGCCCACGTGAAGTGAACTGGCGGTCAACGTGTGTGAGACCTTTGATATAGCATTTTTGGTGCTGAGTGAGAGGTTAAAATGAAGTAAACTGGGCTGAAAGTGAATTAGGAATTACAGTAGGCAACAGGTTTAGGATATGCAGCTGAAACCATGAGTCCAGGAACTGTACACTGTGTTTTCACGAAACTGATTTTCGTTATGAACTCACTAACCGGCTGATTCTCTGACAAGCTAGCTAACCAACGATCTCCATGTTTGAGGGTCTTCCTTCGAAAGCAATACAATTGTATTAGAGTAAACGATAATTTATTACTGCGTTTAAGAAAGCCCGCCATGACACGTTATCCCGAAGCACTTCCACAGTTTCCACCTTCACTGATATTTATGCAAGATCAGTTTTGCGGCTATCCTTGGTACTGTGTCCGTGGGTCCCACGTAGCTTGTTTCCTTGACATTTCACGACCAAACGTTTGTATATGTATTTTTGATTCCCACCGTTCGTGCTACATATTTTGCCCTTCTGCTCTACATGGAGTTGATGACGAAACAATATTGTGTGAGGTGTACAAATTACAAAGCCTGTGCTGTTTTGCCCTACATACTGATACTTTCACTTTCTTAGATCCAAATTATAATATTTTGAACACACTGTAACTACGTATATTGCGAATGGAGGTATGGCTCCACGCATACTTAACCTCGCCACCAGATTGAGGTGATGGGTCATCCTGGCGCTCCGGCCGCCTTACCCTCAGGGAAGACACTACGCTACCCGTATGATGTGAGATCGCATGGCTACCAAAGCCAGTCGTGACGCCTAGGAGACGAGAACGTCTCTTGCACTTCCGGGAATCGAATTCAGATTCCTCGTCCGCCCATCCCACACCCTAGTCACTGTACCGATAGATTTATTCTTGGCCTCAGCTTGTACGTCAAGATGCCAGTTTGTGTAAATGCGGTGTAGCTGAAATATCCGAGTCAGTGCGCGAGTTATTTTTTGATTTGTTTTAGAGGGCGGCTTAATGCAAGTGAACGGGAAAACGCACGGTACAGATTTATGTGGTCCTGGTGCGTATCGTTAGGGCCCTCATGTGTGGTGCTGGAATGAGGAAGATGTACCCGGGCGAGGAGACTAGTTGGCTGGATGGGGTCCCATTCATTGTGTGCTGCAGTCGTTGTGCCGTTTCAATTAGCAACACTCATCTGTATTCATGCGGTATCCGCTTGCTGTACAGTCGCTTACCGAAACACTACACCTAATCAAACTTGGCTGCTTTTTCTGTTTTAAGAATGGTGTGCGGTGTGTCTGTGCTTGTTTCAAAACAAGTGAGCCAGCGGCATTAGTTTGAAATGATACAATTTGTTAAGGTGACTTTCCTATGGGATGTGACCCTAGTGGGGCAGACAGGTACGAGCTTCTGTGACAAACCCGCTGCCTGTATCTTCAGCGCAGAAGAATGATGCAGGCAACAGGTTCCACCGACACGTCGGGACGTATCTACCAAACTACACGTTGTCGTATTTAGGGGCGGGACTTTTCACTACAGATTTGCGTGTCTTCCTTTCCTATACCAAATCAAATGCACAATGTCAGAGACATGTAAATAGTAAAGACACTACTCTGACATGTTTCGGTAAAACTATAGGCCAACCATTCTAAGCCAGCTCAGCGTGCCAGTATTAAAACCAGCTGCAAATGTTATTTATGAAGTTTAATAAACTGTAGTTTGATCTACAGGTATACGTTATGAAACTTTGTAGATATTATTGTACCACTTGTTGCTGGGTGTAAATATTGGCACACTGTATTCCCTGAGGATGGTACATTTTTGCTGAAACGTGTCGGTGTAGTGTCTTTACGATTTATATGTACTTCTTATTGTGCCTTTGGTTTGTGTAGTAAATGACTGCATTGATCCGAAATGCACGGACCGGACATTTTTAAAATTATAGATTTCCATGTTCATTTTTCATTTGTCAGTTTCGTTAGGCTATTTTCCAGAATGCAAAAGAAGTTGAAGCCTATACGTTCTTCGTTTCGTGTGCGTGCGTGCGCGCGCGTATGTTTTTTTTACTATGGCGTTGTGCAGCCCACCGTACTTTTTTTCGTGTTTTGAATTTTTAGGAACCGTTTTAGCCGTACCTTTGTGAGTGCATAAAGGCACTTCGGGAAGTGGAGATAGAGTTCCACTCGTTCTTAACCTCGGCTTTGGACAGAGGTGAGTGGTTACCTTCAAGCTCGGCCACTTTAGTTTCGGGGAAGTAGTCCCCGGTGCCCGCTGAGTAGCAGGCTGGGTGAGTCTCGGCTACAGAACCGACCGCTGACATCTGATGGGTAACTCACTCAGCCTACTTTCCTGACCGATACCAGTGGTTATCTAGCCTGTGAAGGCGTTGAAGTCTTTGGCTAATACCCCGACGCGCTGCTGTCGTACTGCAGCGTGTTATGTTGATTGTAGGGCTGTATAATGGTTTATTGCTACATGACATTTAACCTTTGGTTTGGGTATGCGAGAACTGCGTCAATTAACCCTGTGTAAAGCAACACAAACCAAAACACAGAGGATGAGCAGTCGCTTGGAGAAACGAACGCGCAAAACGGTTCCAGGTATGAGAACATGAAGCCATGACAATATCGGCACATATACTTCGGGATCGAGTGGTATATATTTTGTTGAATAAGTTTCAGAATAGGACGAAATTAATATCGACGCTGATTTATGAACCCCGGGTTGGTGTGGAAGTTGGTTCCTGCAGTGTGCGTGTAATACGACACGAGGGCAGTGATGACAGTGCGTCTGCGACATGCGGTAGCTGTCAGAAGTTAGTTCAAAGTAGAAACAATACATCACTCACTGACCTGACGTAACCTCACTGAACCCTTAAATCCATGTCAACAGCCCCATTATAAAGTATCGCAATCCAAAATTAAACCGTTTATGAGCTTGAAACAGATTAATGCAGAAGCACATACTCTCGAAGAATGCTATAGTTCGGCCAAAATTACCTCCCCACCCTATTCGAAATCGGGAAATGGGTTTTCGCTTATGTGTTTTGGAACGGGGTAAAGATGACGAAAAAGTGTAGGATTAAAAACGTACCCTTTTTTCAGAGCTGGCTGTGACGATTCGTGACGTAACGAGTACCATGACACCAACCTGTTTTGGCAGGAGCCTATGACTCTGCGACACGTAGAAACTAACAAGCCAGTTCAACTTACAAATATGTACGGTGTCCTCCCCCCCCACACACACACACTAACGCAATCTTAACAACAGAACTAGACCAAGGGAAAGAGTTCCAACATCACAATATTCAGTCACTCGCGGTCTTGCAGTGTTGCATACAGGCCTGGCCAGACTAATATTTTTAGTGTGGTAAGTGCAGGTTATGTACGAGGGAGAGTCACATGAAAACCTTAAAAGTGCGATAAAAATTCGAACCACAGCTCGATTGTCTTGTAAGTTTCAACAGTGATACTCATGGTTTGAAGGGTGGCCGACAGGTGGCAGTACGATACTACATAAAAAAATGAAGTCATTATGTACCTTTTGTGTTCAATATATTACGAGATAAAACATATTTAAGGTTTTCATTTGACTCACCTCGTATATTGACGTAAATTGTCATTTTAAAAAGAATTCACGATACAACCCCCGCGTGTCTCTTAATAGATTTCAAGAAAACCGCTCAGTGGAATTGACAGAAAAATACGAACTAATTTTTCTTGAAGTTCCTCAACAGAATTGGCCACCAGATCAAGTCACTACGGCTGTGTATAACTTGTATAAAATAAAGTGGCTGGCAGTAAACGTTGGAACAGTCAACTCAGAATGAAAACCAATAAGTCAAGGTGTATGTCAAGGCTGCAGTCTCTCTCTGCTGTTGTTTATCATTTGCATGAATGACATGATAAAAAAATGGCAGCTGACATCCACGTAGCAGCGTGGCTATAAACCCACGTGGCCTGGCAGTCTAAACTTGTTAAACACTTCACAGTTTTGTAGGATTTTGACTGCGGTATGCTAATTTGGAATCATTCATTATTTGAAACTTTTCTATTGTCTCTTGTGTAATATAATAATTAAAACCCAATTTTTGGGTCAGGATCGGCTTCTCTCCCTAAGGTTAACGCCTGTAATACTCAGTTATGTCGGGCGCGCAATGCTTAGTGTTCTAGGATGGCTTTTCTTATCGGCTCGAACTCATTGTGTGCTTGCTTACTTTCATCGTCCTGAGCACAGGACCGATCCTTTGCATACATTCGTTTAATTGTTTATTTTAAACGCGAAACTATGGACAGAGCCCAGATAGTAAAGGATTCTAGACGTAGCGGTTGTCCCGGCAAATCAAGTGGTCGAATTTACCGTTCGGTGTACAACATAAGGAATGATTCCAGCCTGGAAAGGCCCCAGTTCACAGACAAGTGGCTACTTATAATAAAGTTATTAAGGAAAGTTATGTTTTGCATATATTGGTTAGTACGACTTTATCACAAGGAAAATTAGAAATAAAATCCCAAGAGGATTTCAAGATTACGCCAAAGCAACGGAAGTAACACGTCACATATTTCGGCCCACTTCATAAATGCACACAAACTAGAGTTTTATAGGACTTTGTGATGATCCACGTTAACTTGGACTGTATGAAAACAAGATGGAACCAGGATCACAGCAGCAGGTATGAAATTCACGAGAACGGAAAGATACAGTCGTTTGGAATATGGAAGGAATTCAGACATAATGAAGGGATTAAATACAAATCCAGTTTTGGAAATAACTGAAAATTACGGATACATGTATAACTGGTGACTGGAAGCACCAAGTTATTCAGAAGCCCTGCAGAAGAGTGTCATTCTGAATTCTTCGTTATCAAGGAGGACATACATTTGGAGTATTCCTGTAGATTTTAGTACTAGAACTTAAAGGCAGACGGTCTGCGACGTGGTAGGTCGCTGATGTTGGTGGTAGTGTAACAGGCCGAAGCCTGCAACAGGGACACTATTCAAACCCAGCCGCACCAAATCTCCAACACACAACGAACCGAGAACAAAACGACCGATGTATTTCAACAGCACTGCCGCAAGCTCCTGATGATGGATATATTAATATCCGAAACATGTTGAGTACATAAGAAGTGAAATAAAATAACAAGTGACATCAAGTTGGTCTTTTATTCTTCAACTGTAACTGAATGGTTTACAAACTTTCAGAGGTTGTGGTGACGAGCGCCAAAGGGTTACGATTTGTGATTTGGAACATGTGGTTGGAAAAGTCTCGTTCATCCGGAAATCGGCGTAGTTATTGCGGCTGGGAAAGTAGGCAACCCTTGTGTGTGGTGTCAGTATGATGATGATGATGATGATGCGCCTATAAAATTTACACGATGCTGTACGCAGCATACACTGATCACTGATTGGTAGGAGTAGGGAGTGTCGTCTGTCCACCGCGGTCCGCTCACATGGCCTCGCTTTGACGTCTGTGTCGCCTCAAGAGTCTCATTTAGGAGATGCGTGGAGATGATGCGCCGGAACGTGGTGCGTCTCTGCTTTGCCTGAAATGACGTCGTTGGACGCCACTTCGAGCAGCTCGTGTGAATTAATGGAAGATAAAACCAATATGCAATCAATGAACATTTATGAGAACAAAACGAAACTTTAAAGAAAGAATTTTATCTCAGAAGCCGTCGCTCTGGGCCTGCCTTCTTTCGCAGCAGTAGCATCGAACGACGATTTCGTTATGGAGGAGACGTTTCCGACTACGTGTTTTCTATCTCATGTTGTTCCTTGTTGACCCCCCCCCCCCACTGGAACTGCGGAAGGTTTGTCGGAACTATAGTATAAACAACCAACAAGATGCAACAATAACAGTTAATTAGTAATTTCAATCAGCTCAACATGTTTCGGGTGATAATTTCGCTCATCCTCAGGAGCACTAGACTGTGTTTACAGCTTGTGGTATAATGCACCGAAGAAACTGCCTGCTGGTGACCTTGTCAGGCAGGCAGTTTCTTCGGTGCATTATACCACAAGCTGTAAACACAGTCTAGTGCTCCTGAGGATGAGCGAAATTATCACCCGAAACATGTTGAGCTGATTGAAATTACCAATAAACTGTTATTGTTGCATCTAGTTGATTGTTTATACTATTGTATCAGAGATGCACTGTCTCACGAACATCAAACTTGTCGAACTGTTCAGGTACACCGTGTATGCAATGTACAATACACAAGATATCCAACCTGGCTTGATATTGTTTTGTCGTATACATGTTAAGATACTTGTATATAGGTTCAAGCTGTTGAAACTGGGAAAAGTAAAGAAAAAGCTGCACCAGCAGACCTAATGAAGGTGTGCGACGACGAATCAAAATGTACAAGCATTATCATCTGTGGTGATTAATGTAATGAAAAATGGGCTTTTTGAATGTTACAGGGAACGAAGCATGAAACGAAATGAATGTTTAATGTATTTTCATCAGGAATATGACAGTGATTTTGTCTCAGCGGGTATTATACGTGATTGCTTTTTGCATACGTACATACATACATGTGTAATAGCTTGATAAATAATTGTACATCTATGTACACGTGAGAAAACGTTGATCAGATTTTTGTATTCTTAAGGGAAGAAGTTTCATGACACGTAGTCTAGTGCTGTACAGGACTTATTAAATACTCTGTTAGAAACTTCTTATGTTACCTTCATGTTTATTTTATTGTTTTATGCGGTATCATAATGGCATGGAGTCGAATACGTAATATGTGCAGTTAGATTGTCATTGCATATCTTATGCTTCCAGTATTCTTTTTTTACCAAGTCTTAGGCCGATCCTGCACGTATTAGAGTTGACATACAACTTCATTTGGCAGTAGTACGTTTAGTCTCGCACACGAGGGGACCAAAATGTAGAATAATGAACTCGGTGGGGTGTCTGAGAGGAACTCTCTCTCTCTCATGGAACACTTTAAAACTGAAGTTTCCTGGTGGTGTAGAAAGTAGTTGCTGTGAACGCACTGTTCCATGTATCGTGTACTTTCAACAGCTTGTGTCTCAATTCCCTTACTTCTTGCAACCTCTGTAACGTGATGAGTGCAGGGGGAGGAGACTAGGGCGGGTGGCAGATGCTCAGGGATCACATAATAATAGGGACCATTGACCACATTCAGGAAAGTTATTAAATTTGAACATTATCGGTACTTGAAGGAAAGAGATCGGGTGGAAACCGTAGGCGTGGATGGGAAGATTGTTAAAATGGATCTTTAAAGGGGAGGGGTTTGAGTAGATTGATCTGGCCCAGGTTAGGGACAAGTGGCTTGCTGTTGTGAACGCTATAATGGCTTTCTGGTTCGACAAAATGCGGGGAATGTCCTGACTAACTGAGGAACATACATCTTCTCAAGAAGGACTTTGATCCTTGGATTCATTTACATATCTATGAATGATGCAGTGTGAAGCGAATTGTGGAAGAAGAGAGGACGCTTTTTCTTGTTAGTTTAAGCCTATAAGCTTGAGGATGGTGAGGTGGACACTGGTCTTGGGTTTGTTCGGTGTGTAGAAGTGGCTGTGCCCATACTGTATGTAGGCCTAAAGTGTGTGTACACATGTATGTAGATTGTGTAGGACTACGTGCGTGTATGTGAGTGTACGCAGACGTGGGTCGTTCATGGTAACCATATTAGCCGGGCTCACATGGTGTCGCAATTGCTGGTACACACGCTCGATCTGGGTCCTCCTATTGTATTGTATTGTAGCAGACCGGCTCTGGGGGCCACCCAGCCTCTTGTAAAATGGGTACCTGGTCTTTCTCGGGGGTAAAGTGCGGCCGGGGCGTGCTGCTGACCACTCTCCCACTTCTAGTGCCGCGGTCATGGAAGAGTAGAGCTATACCTCTACCTTCTGGGCCACACCGGGCTTGTAACGGGATCACTTTACCTTTACTTATATATATGGGGTGATTCAGGAGGAGAGGTCAATAATATGGGCGATGATAGTATCGGTCATCATGAAAAGAAAGTTCATATGAACATGTGTCTAATTCTGAATAGTTTGAACCTACAAATACAAACTAATAAAGAAGGAGAAATTACTGTTAATTTTAATTTAATGTTTAAATAAAAATTTATTATAGTTCACATTAAATGTTCGATCAACCCGCCGTTAACTGTAATGCACTTTGCAACTCGCGTGCGAAAATTGGGCGTTGTTCGTCTGAATTGATCTTCATATTATTTTATGTGGGCAGCAGCATCCAATATGCGGGTGACCAGTTCGTCCAGCATATCCACTTTTCTTTTGGAAACTTCGCTTTTCATCAAACCCCACAAACAAACATCTAACGGGGTTTTGGTCTGGACAGAAGAGAGAGGGAAGAACAGTGCGCGCCACCTTCAAACAGCTGTATCTCGGTACCATTCGGACTTAGACACATGTTTATGTGAAACTTTTTTTTTCTCACAATGACATACTGTTACCTCCCAAAATATTGGTCATTTTTCCTGAATCACCCTGTATGTGTATGTGTGTGTGTGTGTGTGTGTGTGTGTGTGTACGCACTTGTATAGAAAAGAAGGTGTGAGAAAAGCGAGTGTTTAAGTGGATGGCGACCGGAGCGGGCTGAAAAATCAGATTAGATTCAGAATGTTTATACATATGCATCTCTTCATTTTGGATCTTTGAAGTCATCTGCTGCATGAATGCTGATTCCTGTGTGCAAATGATTTTGTGACTGATTTGTTTAATTCGATTCACAAAACTATTATGTGATTAAACATTTTGCCTAATGTGAAGGAAATCTACTGCTGTTGTTATGTGTTTTGTATCATAGGAAATGTGGCTTGAATTGTGTGAAATAACGCGTGTTCACTTGTCAATAAGGTTTCTGCTTCGTGGAGTTTCGTAGCCTGGGTTATGAACTCCATGGAGCTTTGTAGCCAAAGCTATGGACTCCGTGGAGTTATGTAGCCTAGGTTCTGAACCCCGTGGAGCTACGTAACCTAAGTTCTGAACTGCATGGAGCTACGTATCCTGAATTCTGAATGCCATGGAGCTAGGTAGCCTAAGTTCTGAACCCTTTGGAGCTATGTAGCCTGATGTTCTGAATTCCATGGAGCTACGTGGCCTAAGTTCTAAATGTCATGGAGCTACGTAGCCTAAGTTCTGAATGCCATGGAGCTACGTAGCCTAAGTTCTGAACCCCATGGAGCTGTGTAGCCTGATGTTCTGAATTCCATGGAGCTTCGTGGCCTAAGTTCTGAATGTCATGGTGCTATGTAGCCTGATGTTCTGAATTCCATGGAGCTACGTAGCCTAAGTTCTGAACTCCATAGAGCTACATAGCCTACGTTCTGAATGCCATGGAGCTACGTAGCCTAAGTTCTAAACTGCATGGATCTACGTAGCCTAAGTTCTGAATGTCATGGAGCTACGTAGCCTAAGTTCTGAATGCAGTAGAGCTACGTAGCCTAAATTCTGAACCCCATGGAGCTATGTAGCCTGATGTTCTGAATTCCATGGATCTACGTAGCCTAGTTCTGAATGTCATGGAGCTACGTAGCCTAAGTTCTGAATGTCATGGTGCTATGTAGCCTGATGTTCTGAATTCCATGGAGCTACATAGCCTGAGTTCTGAATTCCATGGAGCTACGTAGCCTAAGTTCTAAACTGCATGGAGCTACGTATCCTGAATTCTGAATCCCATGGAGCTACGTAGCCTAAGTTCTGAACTCCATAGAGCTACGTAGCCCAAGTCCTGAATTCCACATAGCTACATGGCCTGGTATGAGCTCCATGGAGCAGAATCCTTTTTGGGAAGTTAATTGTAACTTATTTAATGTAGACATTCCTCCCACCATTTATGGAACTCGAAGGTCCATTACCGTGTTCACAAGGGCCTATTATTGGCCTCTTTCCTTAGCCAGATGCACAGATATACGTATTATTCTGTTTTCCGAAATTGATTTTAATTGTAATTTTACGAGCCACGTCTACGAACTTCAGTACATTTCGAAGTGTCATAAACTGAAATTTAACCACGCTGAAGGGGAAGAATATTCTGAAACTATGCACTCTTTTGAATGTGACTATACAGAAGTGGGGTCAGGAGGCAGGATTGCATTCGTTACAGCCATACATCTCCAAGCTGAAGTTTCTGTCTCTGTCTGCCCATCCCAGCAGTATTTGAATACGTTAATGACAGCCCTGCATAATATCGTAACTCTGTTATTTGTTTTTCTCTGTATATGCTAATATCTCTATATCTGTGTAGCGGTATAAATCTAACATTCTGAGTCTATATCAGAGGAATATTATAGAGTTTATATTTATGTGCACGACGAAACACGGCAAATACTTCGTGAAAACATTTATTATAAAATAATATCTCCAGTATGGAGCTCGCGGGAAGTATATCGAATCTGTTGTTTTCTGCGTGTACTGTTATTTATCTCTTGTAACTATGCAGTATGGCGGTACTAGTTACCTAGAGCCAGATAATATTTACAGACGAATGGACCGATATTTCTGATCTTGTCTGGTGTTTTCTCTGTTTTTAGATAACCCTACGGTGCATATTGCAAGACGGGGAATTTTAATTTTGAAATCCTGTGTTTTTTTTCGTTCTTCTGACATAAAATTCTTTTTGTTTCTGTTGCTAAGATGCGTGTAAAACCTGCTCAGTGTGTTGCTGCAAATAGATAGCGACGTTTCGAAAGATCGTAGACGCCTTCGTAACGTCTGTAACCATTTACTGCTCGACACGGTGCAATAACTCAGACGACAGTAAGGTATATAGAAGCGATGCGGGAGTTACTGCTGCTCAAAGTGACGTAACACCTGGCACATCCGCACGGGTATGCTTGGTGCTGGTGGATTCTTCAGCAGCCTCAGGTTAGTGGATATCCACGTGGCCGTTAATCGAGGGAAATAATATACGTTTTGGTTGGTGTTAGGCATGCACCTCTTTAAGCAGTTTCTCACGTCCGTCAGTTTTTCTTTCCCATACATGATTCTTATCGCACACCTGTGCCTGTTTGCAGCATTGTCTTTATTAAGGTATTTAGATGCCTCGGGCTTAACGTTCATGGATGATCAGTTAAAAAAAAAAAAGAAGAGGCTTCATTGCGTTTCTGCATCTACGTGGCTATGGCTTCGCGCAAACAATACATACGTCAGATTCTCGTACATTAGACCGTACTTAAAAGCAGTTGAGTTGTATATTCACGTAGAGAAGTGCACACTACGAAACGTCGTCGCGAGTGGAACAGTGCATCACACCCATCCATTGTTAGGATATTTTAAGTGAGGGGTAAGTTGTTTGGTGTATTCATTTTCATAGTGATGGCTTGGAGGATACACGGGATCTGAAGGTCTCTCTCTTTCTCTCACTCACACACACACACACACACACACACA
>Ga0131853_10011606_pt1 | contig 16140 bp, 8 predicted proteins | sample TergutLab28metaG_FD_92764 | JGI IMG/M metagenome (GOLD analysis project Ga0131853, IMG submission 92764) | Labiotermes labralis P1 segment gut microbial communities from Petit-Saut dam, French Guiana - Lab288 P1 (version 2) (version 2) | ecosystem: Host-associated > Arthropoda: Insects >...
ACCCGCACAATGTTGGGTGAGGAGTACAAATCATTTACCTCTCGTTATGCAATCTCCTCCATTCCCCCGTTACCTCGTCCCTCCTAGGTCCAAATATTCTCCTCAACACCATGTTCTTAAACACCCTCAGCTTCATTTCCTCCTGCAATGTCAGCGACCAAGGTTCACATCCATACAAAAAATAGGCAAAATTATAGTTCTATATATCTTAATCTTTAAATTTTTGGATAGCAAACTAGAAGACATAAGGTTCTGCACCGAATGATAGCAAGCATTTCCTGAACTCACTCTGCTCTTAATTTCTTCCGCAACACAATTTTGATTTGTTAAAGTTGTCCCCAAATATTTAAACTCTTCCACCGTCTCGAAAGTACTATTATCAAACCTCACACACACAACTGTATGACACCTACAGGGCTTGTGACTTACGCTCTTCAATTGTGCTCTTGAGTGCAGGTATTGACAAAATCAGCAATGCACTTTGTTGTCTAATTTACCTCGACGTCATTATGTCATTTTACATACCGTCGAAATTTGACATGTAGATGTACAAATTACCTCTCTCCCTCTTCCCTCACAATGGTCAATCATTGTCTACATCAGTTATTTTATATCTTCATATATTCCTTATCTCTTGGTAACTGTTTTTGATCTCTTTCGTTAATTAATTTTTAAGGTCAGGCGCTTTGGGAGTCAGAGTTTCGTTGTTACATTATATTTAGCCTACTTGTATGTCCGTTACTTTTTTCTTTTGATCTTTTCTCCTTTCTAGCCTTCATGCGTTTCCGGGAAATTAAATTTACATCCTGTCATGTTTTAATTTACTGTGTTCATTACAGTCTTTGTGGTACCAAGTGAAATAAACACAAGATTTTCAGAGAAGTTTATTGTAAGTATATTTATTACACATTTCTACGTAATGAAGCTCCTGCAAGTGACATGGAACTACACGTCTCTTAAACGGACGTCGATAAACTTAGTGAAGAGTAATTGTTATTTTGGTATTAGATTACTCTTATGTCATTACAATAACTCGATGATTCGATTTTAATTTTATTTCCTGATCGTTACGAAAGCTCAATTTTTAAGCATTTAATGAATTTAATACGACCACATGAATGCCCTTGCAGTTCACCATAACATTGTCATGTAAAGGCCTAAGGCGTGGGTCTGCGGCCGCTCGCTTGCTGGGATCGCGGGTTCCAATCCCGCCGGAAGCATGAATGTTTCTCTGTTGTGAGTTTTGTGTGTTGTAAAGATAGAGTTCTCTACGTCTGGCTGATCATTCGTCCAGAGGAGTCCTACCGGTTGTGAGTGTGATCGTGCAGCCGCGATAGATAAGATGCCCTGCGCCAATGGGGGCAGTTGGGCCATGGAAAAAATACTAGTAATAAAAAGAGTGGTCAGCATTGATTGTTACTTTTGTGCTTTCGCTTTATTGCTACTCTGTCTAATATTAAGCATTGGAAAGTTTTTCATATTTGATGTAAAGAGAGTTGCATCGAGAAACAAAATTTCTTAAAACAATGCGACTCTTTTATTGAGTAATGCGTCATATATCGTTTTGTGCTTGATGGGTTCATATTATAAAGTTATTATTATTATTTATAATCTTACTTTTTGCAACATATATACTTATGTGTGGTGATTGGAAGGTGAGATTTGAAGTTCTTGTAGAACTGAATATGATGATTATTTTCTGGCCAAAACATGTCGATCTATCTACAAACAAAAAGGAGTATTGTGCAAACACGTTGATTTTGATTCCCTGTGAATGATGGTTGTCTTTTCTTCGATTCTGTTATCGGCAGCTTCTGGGAAGTGTAATATTTTATGACGGCAACTCTTTTCATAGAGGCCTTATTTTGTATTTTGGGGATTATAGTGACGATTGTTTTCTTGGAAACCGAAAACACTCTTGAATTGATTTCAGTTCTTCCCAGAAAACGCGACCTTTTTAATATGCTACTGCCGCCTCTTGGCCACGTTCTTTCCAATTCATAACCAACATCATATCGATGTTATCTGAATTATGCAGAATTACGGAATACACAAAAATACAACACATCCTATTGGTGACTAATAAAAGTAGATTAAATGGCTGGGCCTTGTGGCACAAAAGAGAGAAAATTTCATACGTTTTAATTAATACGCCTCAATATAAGAGGATCATTTCCTAGGCAAACGGGTGAAGGTAAGTTTCACAATGTAACATGTCATGAGGACACAAAGTGGGAGTAGAGGTAGAGTTCTACTCCTTCTTTAACCTCGTCGTTAGACGGAGTGTGTGGTTAAAGCCACGTCTCTGCTGCTTTACTCCAGGGAAGGACCCAGTACCTATTGTATAGGCGGCTGGGTGGGCCCCAGGGCTGGTCTCGACGGGTGTAAAAAATCTCGCCCCACTGAGATTCGTTCCTTTGATAGCAAGTCGCTATACTCACTACGCTCTCAATATCCACGATCATTTCATATTCATTATTTTAGAAGATGACGTATTGAAATGGATCTTAGAGCATGAGATTATTAAGTTGTGAACTTAACTGCAGTATCTCCTTTTAAGGTCTAAGGCCAGTTTTTGTGATTACGGTTTTAAATATTCAGTGTCCATAAAGACGGAGAAATCAATTTTATGCTGACCGATGGTTAGTCTGCTCAATAAAATTCTGTACACAGCATTCAGTCAGTCAGCTACTCAGTTAGTCGTAAATTTCCAGTTGTCTGAAGAATAAAAAACCAACTGGATGCCACTTGTTATTTTATTGTATGTCTAAGGTGTATCATCACGTTGTGTGTTGAAAGACCAATGGTGAGTTAATTTCAGTCAGAAAACACAACTATAATGGTATGCTAGATTATGGTATTTATTAGCAAATAAATAACTACATGATTCGGCCTAAAGCGGCCATCTTCAGGTTATCACAATTACAATTTTTCTCAAAGAGTGTCATGTATATGTATATATTGCATAGTGATGTTGAGATCTCATCATCGTATTACGTGTTACATGTAAGTTTATCTAGTGGGATGTCTAGTGGGCCAATGAATGGTGGGGATCTCCTTGGTTGGGTATGTATTAGGGGGGGGGATAGTTTATGGGGGCCGTGATATAGATGTAGCGTCTGTGGTTCTCACGTTGGGTTGGAGCGGGGGGGTGAGTGGGTTTGTGGGATTAGTTTATTTGACTTCTTCTCGTTCCTCCTCGGGGTTATTGTTTCTTGGCCACACCCAGAGCTACCACACCAAGAACCAACACAAGACCCAACCCAAAACGAGTAACATAACAGAAACGCAACAGTGCATAAATTGCTACACTGAAAGTTGACGCACGGTAAACGCTACATTATAAATAGTGAACATCAGTAACAGCATACAGATTCACACAACAGGAAGCCAAGCAGACAGTACACCTGTCACAACACCTAACTTGGTGGAAAATCGTTAAAAAATAGTGAAAGTCGACAACAACGAAAATCCACACAGTACAAAACCAAAAGTCAGCGCTTCAATCACACACAAAGTCTAGTGAATAACTACAAGGAATACAACGGACCCATACACAAAGACTCAACAATACGACACCAATCGGTATATACAACGGACACAACAGGAGTACTGCACGCACGCACACCGGAAACAAGAACCCCAGGGAACAAAAGGAAAACCACTTCCATGTAAGTACTAATAACCCACTACCTTAGATACATATAAATAGAGGCACACGCCATATTGATTTACCCACCTTTACATATTTTCACACTGTCACACTTGTTCTCTCTCCCATAGAAAACCAAATGCGCCAAAGCTACGCACACGCAGACATAACTGAACCCTGGAGGCAAAAAACCCCCGTCGAGAGCAATAACCCCGAGGAGGAACGAGAAGAAGTCAAACTAATCCCACAAACCCACACCCCCCCCAACCCTAATCCAACGTGAGAACCATAGACACTACACCTATATCACGGCCCCCCATAACCCCCCCTCCCAAATACACCCAACCAAGGAGATCCACATCCGACCATTCATTGGCCCACTAGACATCCCACTAGATAAACTTACTTGTAACACGTAATACGATGATGAGATCTCAACATCACTATGCAATATATACATATACATGACACTCTTTGAGAAAAATTGTAATTGTGATAACCTGAAGATGGCCGCTTTAGGCCGAAACATGTAGTTATTTATTTGCTAATAAATACCATAATCTAGCATACCATTATAATTGTGTTTTCTGACTGAAATTAACTCACCATTAGTTTTTATTGCATGTCTTATAGGCTCAACATGTTTCGGACATTACGATGACCATCATCAGGAGCTCGCGACTATAATGTTGATTACCACATTGGTCGTTTCGTTCTTGGTTTGCTGTAGGTTGGAGGTTAGGTGCAGTTAGGCTGGAGTAGTGTCCGGGCTGCAGGCTAAAGCACGAGTCGTGCTTTAGCCTGCAGCTACTCCAGCCTAACCGCACCTAACCTCCAACCTACAGCAAACCAAGAACGAAACGACCAATGTGGTAATCAACATCATAGTCGCGAGCTCTTGATGATGGACATAGTAATGCCCGAAACATGTTGAGCCTAAAAGAAATACAATAAAATAATAAGTGGCAACTAGTTGGTTTTTTATTCTTCTGTTATCACAATGATGCACGGTCCAATAAACTTCAGATTCCAGTTGTCTATTTTACAATTGGAGTTTTTTGAGTTGTGAGTCTACCTTTGCAGATCTTCAATTCTGAATTTCAGTGTGGGTAGAGTAAGGTGAAAAGAAATAATATATACCTGAAGAATAAGATGTCATTATATTATTATATGCTTAATTGTGCATTTCTGGTAACACGAGACTCCTTTCAACAGGAATTTAGTTTCTACATGTTACAATTTAGGATATTTGGCGGCTGAGTAAAATTGCAGCCTGCGTTTTTTACAGTAACTTGTTAGAAATCAAAATGGATTTAGGTCTTTTTGAAAAGATTCATAGCGCGAATTATTCATCAGCTTTTATTTTACGTGCACTCATAATGGATGTCTATAGTAATTAAACAACAAATGAACAATATGTGGACAATAAAACATTGAAGATTTCTAAAAGTTTCGATCTCGAATGGGATTTTGAAGGAGAATGTAAATCAAATTATTTTGTATAAAACAAATTTTGCATTTTTCGTTATTTATTTCGGATTACTCTCCATATTTCACCCTTCAGTATTAGAAGATATTTTTGATATTCAAGCAAGAGTTTCTCCCGGAGTTCCACCGAAAATTGCTGTGCACTAAATTTATATTAGTACAGAAGTATATTGCGGTCTGAATACTTGGTGTAGAAATTGGCTAGCTTCCAATTTGGAAGAGTAAAAGTAATTATTACCAATACTTTATGAAGTTTCGGTAGGTCTAAATTTCTCCGATAGCCTTGTGACACTAAGTTTAGAGAAGGAAATTGTATCCTGGAAGTACAATAGCGTGTAAGATGATTTCTCGTATTATTCATTGGCACGTAGAAGGAACTGAATTCTTGGGCTTCTCCACTTCATGAGGAATTCAATTAAAACATCAACCAATGTATGCAATTCCCTCACTCTCTCTACCCCGCCTAGCAAAATCAGTCTAGCAGCCTAAGTTAAAGCCGCTGAATTCCAAACCGAAAACTTGCCTTCTTCGCTGTCTGGAAGTGTTGAAGTATGTGCGCCTCCATGGTATGAAATTTGAGAAGGAGCTAAGAGATACAAATGAAGGGATGTTCTTACGGGAAATGGTCACGCTGGTGTACAGTAAGTAATATTTTAATTTCAGTGATGTAAGAGGAGTTTGTCTTTCTAAAATAAGGCGTCGTAATGAAATTAGTAGCTCATTATCTCGATTTATTTTATTCCTGCGAATAAGGTACAACATTGAGTGCATGAAAAGAACTAGAAAGTGTGGATATAATAGAAATTAAATCGAAGAATACCAGGAATAGGCAAAGTTTGAATCTTTTCTTTTTTATCGTACTGATTTCCAGTGTACTGTGAACATGGTAATTTACGTTCCGTTTCCATAAAATCCGGGAATTTTTTGAGTAGATGAGAAACAGTCAGCTACTGAAGAAGGCATCTTGCACCATGGAGATAGTAAAAGCAAATCACATCCACATAACTGCTCTTCCTATTGGAAATTTCAACACATTACCCGACTTCATAAATCGTTGTAGTATTGTAATAATCGTCATGAGGCTAATGACCACCCTTCCATTCGGCTTTCTAACTCTTCCACCATAAGCGATTCGAATACTTAGTTCATGTTAATTTGTAAAGTTCATATCCCCAGTAAGGAATATTATAACAGGTACTGCACTTGCATTTATATCGGGATTTTCTTTAGAAAATATTGTACAAGAAATAAATCACGTCTCGAGTAATATAACAGAAATTATTTTATTTTTCATAAAACGCAATTAAAATTCTCTTAAAAGTAATTCCACATTCTTATCCACTTCTGAGTTCATTAAAATTCATTACGTGCTGGAAGTACGAGGTCATTTTAAAAAGTGTGTAGGTTACCGTTCTCATTTTCTGTGAACTGTAATTTCCATGTAACACTTCTTAAAAATGGGAATTTACGAACAAAGTAGCTACAAACTTTAAACTTCGAGCCATGTCCCCTGCCTCTTGCAAGAAATGCGCTCACCCGAACGGAGAAATGGTTCAGTAATTTCGCTGGAAGCACTGAGATGTGTGACGTGACCAAGAAATGGCGATATTGTAGCTACTGTTCAGCTTACTTACAAAGTTATTGTGGGTACGCGTGAGTGCCGTAGCTATTGGAGTATTACTGTGCACAGATATGCATGATATTCTGGGTTGCGTGGCCCACATCTCCTCTAAGGAACCACAACTGAAGAACCCAACAAACTGTAAATTATTACCAAGGTAAGTTAATTAATTCTATATACATATATATATATTCAAACGACTATCATGGACAACACAATTTACATATCTTCAGGTTATGGTTTCGGCTCAATTGGAAAGGCACAACTAGTAAGCTGGCGATTTGTGAACTACGTTGTGCATGGTGGTGGGTTGGATATAAATATTTGACTAACACAAAGGGGATGTCTCACGTAATGATTAAACGTTTGTTAATTCTCTTTGGCAAGAAATGTAACCCTGTCCAATCTTGCGAATTATTTTGTAAATACGCCATTTTTAATCGTTATTTGAACATTCTTTAATAATGGACAATTAAATTTTATATGCTTTCGGTTGTCTGATTTCACTATCAAATTATACTTCAGTTTATGAAGAGATTATTGAAGAACAACGTTTGGAGTGTAGTTTGCATGATGCTGAAACTTTGACAATTCAGAAAGTAGCTTTGATACACCATGAAACGCTTGAAATGTGGTGCTGGAGGAACATGGAGAAGATAATTGTACTGATCGTGTAAAAAATGAAGTATTACAAGGAATAAAGGAAGAAAGAAGTATCCTGCGTACGCTGACGTACAGGTAGGCTAAAGTTATTAGATACAACTTTCGTAAGAACTTTCCTGTTAAAATATGTTATTTAAGGAAAGATGGCAGGAAAGGCAGACGAAAAGGTAAGAAGAGGAAAAGGAATAAGCAGTTAACTGGATGACCTTAAAGAAACGAGAAGATACTGGAAATTGCGAGAGGAAGCACTAGATCGCATTGTCTGGGGAACTCGATATGGAAGCGGCTGTGGAAATATCGTAAGACAGACTCGGAATGATGATGACGATGATGATGATGATGATGATGATGTTTCCCGCCAGAAACTAAAGCACAGAAAGGATTCGTATCGTTTGTTCGTTTTTAAAACCTTAAAGTTATGAGTCAATGGACTCTTCATGGAGGGGCTCAAAGGAAGCCAGTAATTGACAACATTGAATATGTACAAACGAGGTGCGTTCGCACAGTCAGAGAAAACGACTATTAGGTCCACCTTGTTCACCTGTCTGTCCTTCCGTATGTCCGTCGTTTTGCATTTATCATTGTAATTCCCTCTGGAAGGATTTCTGTGAAATGTTGACCCAAGGAACTTTCATGGAAATCTGGCGAGAAACTGCAAATCACTTCATTAAAAGTGGATGAAAATATCAGGGGTCTTTACATGGGGACCGAAGTACATTTAATTGTTACCGGTGACATAAATTCGCCAATAAAGAATTGTTGTGCAACACTCGAGATTTTGGTAATGTTAAAAAAAGTGACAGTACACAAAGACAGCATAATTATCTTTTTTACCGCGGCAGTAGTTCTGCGAACGGACCACACTCTTGCGTCATACCTGTATCATATATCACCTTTATTATTGGGTTGATCGAATTAAGAAAAATTAAATAGTTTGGACGTTTGACATATCTGGGTGTGTTGATAAATGTCTGAAGAATTTTTTTTGTAATATATGAATCAGTAGACGTTTAGATAGTAGGATGGTAGGATCGACAGTATCCGTACTTGGATGTAATGGTGGTCAAGGAACCTTGAGAGCTATGCTGGCATTTGCGTTGCTACTGGTAAGGCATCCAAGCCGGAGAGGTGAAAGGTGATGACTTAGACTAAAAGGGATATTCTGTTCCTCCAGGTTTGGGGTTGGGCGTGGGGCCTCGCACAAAATTTTACTGTCACATAACCTCAAAGTGTAGAGCCGGACAGTTTATTGAAGTGACCGAAGTTCATTGAGGGAGCAAAATTCCACCCATAGATGTAATATCAATGGAAGAAGAATAAGAAGAAGTATAAGATGGTAGGATAGCAGGAAAATGGATTTGATTAGTTAATATATCAGAGTGTGAAATAAATACAACTTGAATAGAGTAGGTTCAGAAGACAAGTTCTGTTGAATATAGTAATGCGCTGAATACTTTAATCATCTTAGATTATTTTGGTTTCTTCATTCGATGCAAGCCTATGAACAGTTGTTAAACAGCCCAAATTTCAGTTGCTGTGACCACGAGTAATGTCTAACCACAAGGGATAAGCAAGCAATGCTTGATAAACTCATTATCAGAGCAACAATTGCAGTGCTGTACGCTATATTTCGTACTCCATATCAATCAACTACCTGAGCCATTAACTAAATGAGCAGAATTCCAATTATTGTGCACAGTGGCAAATGTTAAAAAAGTGAATCAGGTTGTTACTTCAGCTTTGCTTGTGAAGGTGCTCAGTTTGGTTGTATAATTATATTCTCATACATCTCCAAAGCGTTCCTAGGCGTAGCGTTTAAAGTTAGGTTACGTTCTCTCAGTTGTCTGGGAAGTGGCGCATTGCCTGTGGTTATGTAGGCTGCACAAAGCAGCTTCTCGTGAGAGACAAACAAGATAACCACTTTGTGCTTCACTGCCTCACACCAGATGTTCATGCTATCAATATATTCAAAGACGTATCGTGCATGTCAATAACATTCACGTTGATACATCTATGTCACAAATTATTCGAATCGTGTAGCTAGATCGATTCCAATATTTATTTCCTTATATTTTAAGTTGGGGTTTGTACAATGAAACACGTTCATTCCACAGATCTGAAACCTGTAGAAGCCGATACACGCTTAATCCAGCCCAGAAATTTTGTGTCTCATATAAAATTCTCAGAGATGTTACCATGTTCACAATATCTCGTAACTCTTTTTTTAGCCAGGTGAATAGAGTCTAAGCCCTAAAATACAGTTTCTTTTAATTCATCATATTATTCTACAACAGTATGCGGCATCGCAAGTGATATATCCTTTCAGGTTTTCTTACTAAACTTTTTTACACATTTTCTCGCACCTCCGGGTTCTTCTAAATATCCAGCCTATTCATATGTCTTGATTTGATTAACCTTTTGACGCCTAATGTCAACTATAGTGGTCGTACCGCGCCGCTAACCTCTAAAGTTGCATTTTATATATTTATTCAACAAATATAAGTACTGAATATTTTAAACATCGTATATACTCTCCGTTTTTTTCTCTTCAAAATGCAGTTTGTTCCATAATTTTAACGTATTTGGGTCCTTATTATTCACATTTAATATACAGGATGTGCTAAAATTAAAAAAAGAATTCCGGCGCCAAAAGGTTAACTGTAATAAACGTTATAGAAAAGTAATTGCAAATTACGAGAATTTTGATAAGGAAATGTTTGCTTTAGAATAATATTTTACTTTCAATTATTCACTTTCTTTAAATCTATGTGTGTGATTGATATATACATCTTCACCCCAAACTATTTCTTTTAGGAATACTTTAATGTTATTCTCCCTGGTGAGCCCAAGTTTTCAAAACGGTCTGTTTTCTTAAAATTTTCCACTCGAACTACATTATGAATTTTTCTCCTCTCCACATGTCTCCCGCTCTCAGAAGCCCCAACGTAACTCACTTGGCATGCTGGAAAGTTATATATATATATATATATATATATATCTGTACATAGGAACGTACCTGTCCGCTACGTACCTGTTTTCTAACACACCTAATATTTAAACACAGCACAGAAACGCTGTAACTCTTAAAAAGAAGTCAAAGGGGGAACTGTATTGCAAATGGAACGGAAATACGTGGGTTGTGGAATTATAAGCGGAATTTGAATTGACTAGAACGGAGTACAACTGTGAACCTGAGGAATTTTCTTGTTTCAACAAAATAAGACTAAGTTAAAATTGCCCATGGCTGTCGACCGCTTAGGATGCATTTTACACAGTGAAGTCAGATACACCACTTAGATTTCGTGTTTTATCTTTACTGTCATTATTATTTTAAGGCTTCTTCAAGAAATTTGTAGACTTTTAACTTAATTTCTTCCGTCAGTGATGTCAGGGTTAGCAGCCACTTGTAGATTAGCTGTTGCTGTTGTTTGTTTTGCGACGCTTCTAGTTTCTATGAGTTAGCTTAGAATTATGCAATAACTTATGGGAAAAGAACGTGGAAGTGTTCAGAAAGAAATCAAACTTAACCTAATGGAGTTATGGTTCCGTAAGTTTCTGGACAGGCTGAGCAAACCAGCAAAAGTTTAGCAATGTAAACTGTTTCACGGTCTAGAAGATTCTGGAACCTCCAAGACACTATTCAATACACCAGCATGTGGAAGAGCCGTGAATGAAGTTGTGTTACTACATACTTCAATTCTCCAGCACGTTGAAGTGCCGTGAATGAAGTTGTGTTACTACATACTTCAATTCTCCAGCACGTTGAAGAGCCGTGAATAAAGTTGGGCTGTGAGGGAATTCAATTCTCCAGCACGTTAAAGAGCCAAGTATAAAGTTGTGCTAAAACCTATTCATATGTTCTGTTTACTCGGTCGTTAGCCTGAAATGCAATGTTCGTGATTGTATTGGATATATTATAGTATTTAAAAGACTGGTGAAATGAAGTGAAAGTATTGAATAATTACTGCTATATTGTATACTGACTGTTCCGTGGTAATTCCATAATTATCTAAAATATAATGTAGTGTTTAATATAACGTCGGTAATAACGCCACCAACTAATTTATAGGGTATATCTCCTATCCGCATATTGTGTATATAGAATTTTGTACTTGCATTTTCAGAAGGCGAAACATTCGGACAGGCTCCATTCATGTCAGGTTTCAGATAATTCTAAAAATTTGTAGTACGGCCCACGAAAGCAATATATTTATTACAAAATTTCAGCTGGCCTTATTAGCCGACAGCGAAACAATAAACTCCAGATCTGTAACGAGATACTTCAGTTAAGTAATACCATTTTCAACATTAACCTGTATCTAGTGCCATGGTTAGGAATGAAAAGAATAACGCTCCATGTCTCTTTTAAGAATTCATGTTGTTCCTAGAGACCACATGACTTTATTTTACTATAGATGTTAAATAAACTTGAGGGTTGTTTGACAGTGCATATTCCTCATGAAATAAAGTGAAATGCCAGCTTGATGCAACTAGGTAATTTTATTTATATATTCTTAGTTCGACATGTTTCGGGTACATACGCCCATCATCAGGAGCATTATATGTTGAGTTGCAGCATATGGTTTTCTGCACCGAGTGTTTGGATGGGTGGTGGTCTTGAGAGCCGCTGCGTAGGTCGTGTGTACGGTGCGGATGGTGCCGTGCACGGTGCAGAAAACCATATGCTGCAACTCAACATATAATGCTCCTGATGATGGGCGTATGTACCCGAAACATGTCGAACTAAGAATATATAAATAAAATTACCTAGTTGCATCAAGTTGGCATTTCACTTTATATCATGTTAAACAAATTAATACGAAATTGCAGATCAATTATGCGTACGAGAGCGTAGGCAACAGGCACGTATGTCACCCCTCCGGAAGACTGAAAAAAAGCACATGGATATGTATATGGAATTCTCCATAAGGTTCATTGACAACGTTGTGAATGACAACCCACAGCTGGTGTTGGTCACAGTGTCACAGAGTTACTGCGAACCGTAACAGTTGGCTGTGCTTTTCACACCTGAGATCATGTGTGTGTGTATATCTCTAGCTGTTTGGAAATGGTACCATAATACAAACCACAGTTTTCGTTGTTAGTAAAACTACGTTGACACGGGATAATGTGTCGACGTAGTCGCATTGTGCAAAAGACCTCTATCATACTTTGAAGTGCAATTACTCCTCGAATAAAAGACGAAAATATTTTTCAGTTATGAAATGTTATCCCGAAACAACAAAAACGTTGTGTTTTCACGCCAGTGTCTCTTTGTCATGTTAGTTGTCTCATTACCATTAAATAGTTCCCATAGTTAGGGGTATCATCAATTCCATAATCTTAAATATTACGCTATTCTATGTTTATGTTTTTCGTGTATCAGTTTTATTTGTAACTTTCTTCTCAACAATAATATACATAAAAGTGAATTTACCGTAAAAGTATAAACATTGATTTGATTGACATGTTGCAAATGTCTAATTTATTACTGTAAGTTTTGATCATATACAAAGCCATATAGTGGAAATTTCTTTCATTTATTACTGTTCACAATATGTATTGGTAAGATCGTATCGTAAAAAAAAGGTCCAATGTCAATTATCCTATTGTATTAAAATAGTTCTGATAGAATTATTGGCATTTAATGTGCAGAAGTTACGATCGCAACGAAACATGTAGTAAGCATGAATAACTGAAAGAATTTTCACAGCGTATGGTTGCGTTTGACTGCAATACATAGTAATACATTGTATTCGTTTGTTCTCATATTCTCTGTATATTTGATGGTCCCAATCTTCTGTTTGAACTACCCAAGTTTTCAGAGATATCAGAACATTTATGAAATTAATCTGTGACCAGCCTAAACTGAATCAGACGTCTCTGCGTTCGTCTCAGAAACTCAAGGCGAAGCCGAGACGATGCCAATCGACCCATTACATCCAAAGGTTTTTATATTATCTCTTCTTGGGCGTGTGAACTCCGACGAAAAAGTTTTTATGGAAAGCGAAAGAGTTATTATGTTCTTTGGTGTCATATCCATGACATGGTTACCGCATTTGGTGGCAGACTTGAAATTTAAACGACTTTCTATCCGATAAGAACACATTGTTTTGCGAGTTTCACATATAAAAATATTTGCTTGTCCCTGTCGGCTCAGTGATTTAAAAAATGTGATAAAAATTGGCAAAAGGCTTCTCGTGTGCAGGGGTGTAATTCATTCGCATTTTCGACGAAATTCGATACGAAAACGAGAGATATAAATGAAAATGTTCAAATTTAATAAGACATATTAAATATTTTGTTATAAAAATCTTCAGATTAGATATAGTAACAATGAAGCTCTTTATATAATAGGCCCCCTTTCTTCAAAATTTTCACGCTTATTTCTTACTAATATATGTCAAAGTATAGCAACTCGTACTGTGTAACTGGCCATGAAATAGAAACATACATTCAGGTAAACGTGTTCAAATACATGCACATGGCATAAAATATGCAACAACACTATAATAATAATAATAATAATAATAATAATAATAATAATAATAATAATCCTTTGTTATACGTACTCTCAGCAACAGACCCCAGGCATTTCCTAACATCTAACTAGCTAGCTAGCTAACTAAACGTACTAGAGGTAACTAACCCAGAGGAACAGAGTTCATCTAAAGGCGTTTATAGGTACTCATTTATTCAAGACCCCACTTCCATTTTGCATACGTGAAAATTTCATTAGGGTGTTCACAAATTCCGCCACTCGTCCATGTCCTAATCCAGACCCATCCTTCCGCATTGAACTTTAAAAATATATTTTAATAATATCACGCAATGTGGGTCTGGGTTTTACAAGTGTTCTCTTTCCCTAATATTTTCAACCAAACCCCTTTTTGTATTTTTCTCCCGTATGTGCCACATGCTCCTTCCCCTCAGATACCAAACTGTTTTAACCACTCTTAGTTTTACAATGTTGGCGGTCTGTGCACAAACTTGCAAGTAAACTTATATTATTTCTGATCCATAGCAGCTGTACCGTATTCAACCGTCAGAGATGTGGAAAATCGGCAGGTTTAACGTTCATAAACATGTTGCCAACAAACTAAAACGACTAGAGATTAAACATTCGATATCGAAATACAGAACATGAAGGTTTGCATACAAATTTCAAATCAAAGTAATTCACTCTATTATTTTTCCAAATAGTCTTATGTAATTCACTTTGATTCTTTGTCCGTAACCTATTTTGTAGCAATGGTTGCCGATTTTGAACACAGTCTGAAATATTTGTGTAATAGAATCTTGGATACTTAAATTAGCCTATTTAAATTATGACAGGAACGGTAAATTGAGAAGGGCGCTATTTTCACATAGTTACAATTTATGGCTTTGGTTATGAAACAGAAAATTGAGGGTTTTTGTTTCATAATCTTCAAATGCGTGCAGAGAAAAAAAGGATATTTTGAAACTTTCTTCGAAACCTTAGGTAATAAAATTTTTGTGAGCTTCATTCTCACTTCTTAAAGTGATATGTTTCCGCTGTCCGAATTGCTTGTTTGTAAGATTGGCGTGGTTTGCGAAGGAACTTTCTTGATGGAGTGGATAATAAACGCATCAGTATTCAAAACAATCCTAAAAGTATCGAACGTTACGTCCTAAGCGCTGTTTGTACCAAATACACTTCACGAACTGTATACCCATAATCATCATCTTCATGTAGGCCAACGGAACATTCTGATTCATTGCTTTTCTTAATGTCACGGACTGTTTCCACCGTTTGCGAGTTAAATTTGTTTGTGGAATTTTATTTGGATTCATTCGGCTATGATGTTCATGCAATTTATTATTTTGTTCTTAGTCCCTCTCTTCGTGGTGTCAAGAAATGCTTGTTGTATTACTATATAGACTTAAGGACTTCGATAAAATGAATGCGTTGTAAAATTTCTTTCAATTCGGTGTCAATTTATCTGTTTGAAGAAGAGTTCATGTACATACATTATACTTCTCGGTGTGCCATACATGTTTTAATGATTTTTTTGGCACTGACCAATACATTCATGTAGACAGTCGATGACTGGCAATGAAATAAATATCCTGCAGTTATTGCTGTTCCTGATGCACGTATCAGACAAATCCCATAGGAAGTTAAAAGACGAAAGTACAGAAGTAAATAAATATATATTTATTATTCATATATCGTTGCATAATGTAGTTAACAAGTCTGGTTCCACCATACCACATCTTTAACCTATTTCAAAACAGAGTGGAAGTTTGAGGTGCTGTGCAAAGTAGAATAAATAATGACAATTATACTCTCTTCGGATAGTTTATAGGATGAGTTTAGAAAATAAAACAATGGAAAGCAAATGAATATTGACGAATGTAAACTTTAAAGAAAATCAATAGAAAATTACGTGCACTAAAGGCCATTTTGTATCATTTGGTCAAGAAAAATGAAGGAGAGAATATAATTTGCAGAATTCTGGTTTTGTCACATATTTAACCTCGTAGAATTATATTTGAGTGCTTTAGGTTTCTGTGACCATGCATCGTGAGAAAATTGTGAAGAGAAAGAGAAATCCAACAAGATGCAACAATCAGATGTTTATTATCAGCATTGTCTCAACATGTTTCGGGCATCATTATGCCCATCCTCAGGAGAACAAAGACCGTGTGTTACTGTATGTGGTGTGCTGCGCAGCACACCACATACAGTAAC
>Ga0131853_10011607_pt1 | contig 16140 bp, 13 predicted proteins | sample TergutLab28metaG_FD_92764 | JGI IMG/M metagenome (GOLD analysis project Ga0131853, IMG submission 92764) | Labiotermes labralis P1 segment gut microbial communities from Petit-Saut dam, French Guiana - Lab288 P1 (version 2) (version 2) | ecosystem: Host-associated > Arthropoda: Insects >...
CGCGATAGGGGGGTTTTTCCCTCAAAGGGAAGAGTTTTTTTTGAAACAACTCTTACGCCCAACCCCAAAAACCCCCCCCCCCCCCCAAAAGTACAAAATTTCAACTTCTTGCTTTCAGGATCTCAAATCGCCCCCCAATGTAACCTCAGTTGGCACCCCGGTTCACATCTTTTTCCAGACCGAAGGAACTTCTTAGTGGAGATCAGAATGCGTTAGATGATGTAGTCAAGGCAGAGGTGAAATCTTGTTTACGTAATGGAAATGCGCAATTCTATAGCCACGGACTGATTAAAATTCCTTGGATTTTGACGAAAGAGTGTAGATTCTGTAAGGTGATCAGTAAAGTTCAAGAAGTAACCCTTTTTTTAAACACAGGCATCACGATGTGCTCATAAACGCAATATAATATTAAATAATGTACGTCACCACAACTACTTTATTATACAGGGTAATTACATAGGCTACATGTTTCGACTATTGTTCAGTCATCTTCAGACCTATTTTGTCAATTGAGTCACAAGATGCTATGCACACATTGGGATCCCAATTTGGGACTGAACAATAGTCGAAACATGTAGCCTATGTAATTACCCTGTATAATAAAGTAGTTGTGCTGACGTACATTATTTAATATTATATTACTGTTTGGTTTTATTCCAATATATTACACATTTCCATGAAACATGCGAGGCGTAATTTACCCGAAAACCATCGTAACTGATGCGTAAATTTTCTCTTGCTCGTAGATTTCCTGCTTCGTAATGGTGACTACTAGAGAGCACCTGACGATATTAAGCATTTTACTTTTACTCCCTTTTCGCTCCCTATCCCACACAGAGCACACATTGACTCCATTAAAACAAAAATAAATCAATCCTGTATAATAAAATAGTCGCTGTTTATAGGGTAATAATATGAAACTTACAAATATATTTGAGAAGAGAATTAAAAGATTTTTTGTTGTCAAACTCTAATGCCATATGCGATTCTTTCATTTCACTCTTTGTTTGTTTCGTATATTTTTCCATTCTTATATACTATCGGATTTGCACTTCTAACATGTACAAATAAAATAAACAGCGTAACGAAATTAGCTGATTGTAAAAAAACTACATTCGAGGAAAGGGCACTTTTACTGACAATTTATAACGGCCCTCAATTATTCCTATTTGTTTTTCAATGTGTCTTCTTTCAGTTGCCCATGCACAGAGCAGTAAAGTTTGGCATGCTTGATAGAGTTTTGTTAGAATACAGTAAAGCAAGAATGTTAATTCACTGGTCGAATTTGGTGCTCAGATGGAGTGAGAACTTAAGTACAATACCAAAGAAAGGCAGTCACGTTGATGAATGTTCAAGGTAGAAGAATGGCAGAAAGCGTTACATGGGAGGGTGTGTATAGTTGATGAACTTTCTAATTGTATTAGATTAGGCATTGGTCTGCGGCTGCTCGCTTGCTGGGATTGTAGGCTATAATCGCTCTGGGGCCATGGATGTCTGTCTGTCGAGAGTGTTGTGTGTTGTCAGGTAGAAATCTGCGAAGGGCCGATCACTCGTCCACAGGAGCCCTACCGATAGTGGTGTGTATAAGTGTGGTTGCCGAACGTCAGTCATGTCTTGACCCACTAGGGTTTGTCGAGTCATGAAAGAAAGTGCCACTGTCAGTCACTCATTAGGGATTCTTTGAGCTAATTAACAGGTAGCTTCCAACGACAGTATAATATTTACATAATTAATTGAAAGGGATTTGAAATAAAGCAGCAGCCCAGGATTTAAAAGTAATAACTGTTACTGTTACTAGCCTACTGCTAGGTAGACCAGTGGTAGCAGAAACAGATCTATCAAGGCCTAACTCGTGACGGATGATGATCATAATGATGATGATATCCTGGTATTTGCCTTGAGAACCTGAAGAAAATCCCCAACTTCACTACGATACGAGATTTTCGAAACAAAATTTCATCCCTGGATCTCATGAATACGAAGCAAATGTCCTCTCAACTTCAGAGCTTACAAACTGTTAGAAACATAAAACTTTATATGAAACATCCACGTTCGTGCAACAATCATAATATCTATCAATATTTTCAGTCACAACTAACACACAATTTGCGTACACTTTTATTAGATGGTAACTGGTTTTGACCACGGACTCAGCCATCATCAGGGCATGACAAACGAATATGATTTAGACGTAATTAGTTATTAATTTTTTCCTTAGGAATTCTGATTAAAATATATTGGCGTTAAACTTGTATAGTTTTTTCGTCAGATTAAAATTATCGGTGGATAAGCGTTGGAATGGCACATTTTTATCATTGTATGATGACGACCCGAGTCAAGTTCGAAACTGGTTGCCATCTAATACAACTGTTTCCAACGTGTGTGTTGGTTTGATTGAAAATATTGATAGATATTGTGTTAGAAACATTAATGAAATTTACGGTCGTCTGGGATGTGATGGTATGCAATTTGGAAGAAAATGTTATTTCTTAGGAATAGGCTGCATTCAAATTCACGTAATTGGTTTTACTTCACTTTGCTACCTGAACATAGAACAGTTCCTTCTTCTGAATTTTCACTATACTTAAAAATGAAATTACAGTTTGTAAAATTTCATAATATAGAATTTTTTGTATTCACCAACCTTGTTAACAGAATACTCGACAAAACTGGTAATAAGATAATAAATTCTTTAAAATATGGCGCAGTTCAAATATTTGGGATAAATCTAACAAATTAAGACGGTATCTGCGAATAAAGTAAGAGAAGATAAAATTCCTGGAACGTTTACTGCCATTCGTTTCATAACTTTTGGTAATCCGTTTCGTATCTAAAATCGTGAATATTGAAGTATGCAGAACTATGATCCTCAGTCTCAGATATTGCTCGCTGAATGCGATGGTGACAGAACCCAAAAATTGCCATTTGGAGTTAATACTTCGATTTAGCTAAAAAACATAACTATATCTGACAATAATAGCATCTAGTGGTGTACATTTATTGTGACGGTATTGTAAGGTGTAGTTGTAATATTTTGAGCTCAATCGAAGTATTAATTCCAAATGGACAATTATTGTGTCACTATTGCATTCAGTGAGTGATATGAAGGCCACACTCTCAAGAACAGAGTGCTGAGGAAGATATTAGGACCTCAGACTGAGGAAATAACAGATATCCGCAGAAAATTACATAATGAGGAGTTTTGTGATTACTCCACATAAAATGTCAGGGTGAGTAAACGAAGCAGGGTGAGATTGGCAGGCATGTAGTACGTATGGGAGAAAAAAATGCATGCAGCGCTTTGAGATCGCTGCGTAATTCTAGGCGTCAGTGGGAGGAAAAGATTAAAACGGGTGTGAAAGAAATAGAACGAGAAAGTTTGAACTGGATTCATCTAAGTACATATCGAAGTGCTGGTCTGCTGTGAACACGGTAAAATCCGCGTCATGGAAAAAGCCTGGCATTTTTAGCTAACTTCTTAAGAAAGATGCTGCTCTATTAACTGAACCTCACTTCGTAGAAACAGAAGTATCAACAGCTCGTGGGATGAAGACTTGCTGACCTGCCACACTCATATAGATAGGGATCCGCCCTGGCAATGCCCACGTGTATGCCCGTGAAGGGCACGTGGGAAGCCTGAGACTGGCAGTGTGCAAAGAGGGTCACACGAAGGTCAATGTCATGCTCATCTGAATCAATCCCATTGCACAGAGATCAGGAGAGAACAGCCCGAGATGAAACTCTTCTCTAAAGGTCTGGAAAACGGCTGATTCATTTTATTAGGTTTGACATCGTCAGTTGTCTGGGGAATACTTGATATAAATGGTATTTCTGAAGCCGCTTCTGCTTTCATCGTCAGATAAAAGTAATATTATAAGACAACCTTGTTGCTTCCACGCTATCGATTTAAACTCTACTCCCGGAGCGACGGTGAAAGCAGACAGCAAACACAGTGTTTTTCACATCATGCGGAAAAAAAAATGTAATGTATTTTTTTAAAACTTAGACATACAATGTCGAATTGCTCCTCCCGCTCTTCATTGACTAAATAAATGCTTTTGAGTCGTAAGCAACCTAATGTAAGCCTACGACAGCTTTTGGATGAAACACAGCAAAAGAAGCAATGGAAAGGTTCAGTATATCCAAACCAGTGATTTTCAAAGTGCACCTCCGGCAACTTCCATGACTAAAAAGTATGATTTTATGGAAACGTTTTGCCAGCCTTGATACGAACGTTCTTCTGTACATTCGCTGACTTTTTAAGCTGGTGATTTTGATGTGCCCTTCCCAGGTTAACCTTCCACTGCGCGACTCCGTGAATTTGATATGAATTTTATGCTTAGGTTTGCAGATGTCATGAGATGTGTGTACATACAGTAGTCCCTCAGTAATGGAAAGGGGTGTTCCGGATTACTAGTGGGCCGCTGAGTCTTTAGTTGCATACATTTTACATAACTGCGAAGCCGGAATAACCAGTCACCGTAACGAATAATTTTCAGTTTTTGCTGACCGAGGAATTGAGCTTCGATCCACAACAGGGACAAAATATTTTTGCTTTCATTGTTTGAAGAACTGCCTTGCAGCCCAGTGGTCTGTTATTTCTGTTTGCCTAATATTGTACACTGAACAGCTGAGAGAAATAGTTTCCGCCTAGTCAAAAAAAATGTGGGAGTCTGTCTGTAACCAAATCACCCTTCTCATCCTTTACTACCTTACGTCTAGACTGGCAACACTTCTTAAAATCATTGATGCCCCTGAAAAAGATTGATACTTTTTTATCTTTCTGTTCTTTTCAAGTTAATCAATTTTAGCTTTCAGATATTCCCTCTTTTTGTTCCTGAAATGTCTACTAGCTTCACGTCTTACGTTGTTTAGATTATCTACATTGCTTTGTTTGGATCATGCAACCACTGCCTTTTAGACTGTGTTCTTTGACTTAAAAAACATAAACTTTCTTCACCAAACCACGGTTTATGCTGCTTCATCTCCTACAGACCTAGACACTGCTTAGCTGATGTTTTGATATTCTCTTTAATGTTCTCCCAACCCATATTTATTTCCTCTTTATCACTTAAGATCTCCAAAGCTGCAAACATGTTTGAGTTCTTAATCTGATGCTGTGTCCTAATCTTCAGTTCATTTAACTTCCTGAGATTAAATCTCTCCACATCTAACTTCTGCGTTCTTTGTTTACTTACTGCCAGTCTTTCCCTAACTTTTGCAACTAGCAGATAGTGATCAGTAGCACAGTCAGCTCACCTGAAAGATCGTGTATTGAGTATATTCGAATGCCATCTCCTGTCTATCACTATGTGATCAATCTGGTTGTGAATCTGCCCATCAGGACAGGTCCAAGTGTACTTATGAATGTATCGGTGTGGGAACATCGTGCGCTTAACAAATTTTTTTATGTGTCAAAGATTACTATTCTCACACCATTATCATTGCTACCCTTATGCAGACTCTCATTCCTATTTGTTGGTTTGAAAATATTCTCTATCCCTCATTTGCATTAAAATCTTCTAACTGAATTTCATATGGTACTTGGGAAAATGATCGAAAACCTTCTCATATTCCTTATATAAAAGTCTTTTAAATCATTGCTTTTCTCCTCACTTGGTAAATGCAAATTCAAAAAATGATATTACGCCAGCGACATCTCAGAACTATATATGACATCCTATCACTAACAAACACTTCTCTCTTAACTGCTGATACTATTCTGTGATCCCAATTAATTATATTCATTTCTTTTCCATAAAAAAAATTATAATCCCCAGCTCTTACCGTACACTCTTTGTCCCACCTAACTTCCTGTACCCACTAAATCTAATTTATATATTTGTAATCCCCTGTCTCCTGTTGTAAGTGAACCTGACCTATACAAGCTCCTAACATCCCATATACCTAATTCATGTCTCTTTTCCATTGTTTAGGTCGTAGCGAAGAATCAGTCCAGGTCCGAGGCACCTGTTTCTGTTTCATAACTATACCAGTTTTCACGGTGAGAAGTTTTTAGCACCTCACCCAACCTCCAAGCTTTAGAACCACCCCTTGTCAGCTGTCTACATCTGGTTATTCAATATATTCGCAGCTACCCTTCATATTAGAGGCCGTTCCTTCATCCACAACCTAAGGACTCACCATGTCGTCGTGACAGGGACCCACTTACCGGGGGGACATAGTTTAGACCTAGAAATCAAAACCCAGACGGAGAGCTGAGAACTAAATTAATTGTGTATCAAATGATATAGAATTTAAGATTTATATTTCATTAAAAATGTAGAATTTAGGATTAACATAACAGATGTGCACTGCAGAACACTTGATGTTAGTAGTCACAGCATTATTCTTCAATGTGACTCAGCAAATACATGCGTACTGGACTGTCGTCCATACAAAGCGGCCAGGACATGAAAGTGAACACTCGCCTGCATTTAGTGGAGAGATTAAGAATGCGTGGAACTAGGCCTTCAAATAGATGCTTCTTCAGTGTCATCTTTATATAGAGAGACTACTGCCGCCTTGAATGCGATTCCTTGTATCCTAGTATTTCGTTACCAACATTTCGAAGGTACAAGCTACGCCCATCGTCAGGGTAGAATGTAGAGGTAACTGGCAAGGACAGTAATGAAAGGCTGCCGAGTATTCTGGTACCTGTTACAAAGCTATACGTTGTCATATCCTAGAACACAATAGTTTTTGTAGTTACTGCTGTCAGGATACCAACACTCATCGTTACACTTACATCTGTCACATTAATTTCATGTCTTACTCATTTTCTTTGATTACTAATATTTACATTAATGTAAGCAGAACTCTATTCATCCGGATTAATTGGGACGCCGAGCCATCCAGTTATGCAGAAAATCCGGATAATTAGATTTTTCTTTGAAAATAGGCTACATTAACAGTTTGAAGTTCGGCTGTTAATATTTACCTTATGTACCTGCACCTGTGTCTGAACTTTTCGACCAAGGCTGATTTGAAATTCTATAAGCCTTAACACTCTACTGTACTTGATCCGATAACCAGTAACTTTAAGCCAAGTTAATTTTGTAGAATTCTCTATGAATTTTACCCAAAGGTCCAAGTCGATCAGGATAATGGGCGATCCGGATATCGGCGTCTGATAAGTGGAGATCTGCTGTATTTGTGTCAGCATGAAGCGAACGTCAGGAAAGAAAGTTAGGACATCACAATGAATATATTCTGAAATTCTGCGCCCCCATAAGCAGTTCTAAATTCTTCTGTCACATTTCTTACAAACAATAAACTATCCATTACCGCTTTCCTTCAATTGTTATTGTACGCACCCGCAAAAAAACGTAGCTTTCTTACTGTTATTTACCCTCATATGAATGTTATGTTACTGCACATAACAATAAAATATATGTATAAACCACAATTCAACGTTATAAACCCAGACCATGGGTTTATAGGTTTGTTTGCGTTTTACCATTTTGTTATGCAGGGGGCTTAGAATGACGTCTCGGCAAGAAAGACAAAGCCATGCTAGCGAGCAATATTCTTGCGCGAACGCACAGCACAAGTTTAACTGGAGATAAACTAAGTTACATACCATTAAGTACAGGGTTATTCAAAATAATTGTCGGGGTACAATTGTCCAGCGGCAATTCCGCAACAAATTCGGGAAACAACCACCATCTGACAATTCCATTCGAAGGTGGTATGCACAGTTTCAAGAGACAGGTTGCGTGTGTATCCCGGAACTGAAGGTACGAATCAGAACCGCCACTGAAACCATCACCGCTGACATGCGGAACGAACTCGATTATCGTGTTGATGTTTGTAGAATCACAAAGGTGCACATATAGAACACCTGTACGGTATGTAACAAAAACTTGGGAGTGTTGTTCTATTAAATAAAAAAAACATACTCCTCTCTCAAGTTTGTTGTGTATGACAAGTTGTTAAAACTCCGACAATCATTTTGAATAACCCTGTAGTTTAAATTGGTGAGTCTTTATAAGAAAGGGGATTAAGAATTTTGTCTTTGTGTCCAAAGTACATGTTTTTAAATACGCCGTGCCGATAGCTAATAAAAAATAAAGCTAAAGAATATTTGTATGTGCTGTGAGAGCCAAACGAAACTCATAGATATTTATTCTCTTCTTCTTGCGGCTAAGATTAAAACTACAGTGTTAGGCTATTATGTGTGACATATGGTAACGACATTGTTTAGTTAAACGTAAATATAAGCATAATTGCATCTACTCAAGCGATTCATATTGCAACTGCTTTGCTCTGGAATTTAAAGCAGTTTGAGAGTTTTACTGTGACGATGCTGACCGAGAAGTTGCTAACTACCTACAAAATTACCCGGCGTCATACTGCAGAAGTCCTTCTGTTGTATAGAAGTGGTTTACCAGTATTTTATGAAAATTTCGAGTTAATTCAAGCGCTACAGGAAGCAACATGGAAATGAGAAACTAACTGTAACATGGAAGTTACACTTATACTCTCATTAACATACAAATCTAACAAACCCTGAAAATTAATATCGTAATAAATGCCACGTACAATTATTCACTTAAATAGGCTTAAAGCAATCTGAAATAATTTTGGGATTCTTATTCACTTGTGTTATTATTTAATCCTGTGTAATACAAAAGAATATTTTGGAATAAATGTTTTTATTTAGAGGGTTGACTGTGGGTTTCAGGTTTTGTAATTCATAAGGAAGAATGTTTGGGCGCTAAATTTATTTTCTCATTAAGACCTGTTGTGTTCTCTGTGCCGAATTTGTAAGCGAAATATTTCGGGAAATATAATTCTGTAGAAATTTGTAGAGGTACTTAATTTATTAAATCAACTGCCCTGCATCATGGAATTTGCTTTGCAACTGACCAGACTTACAAATAACCTCAGTCAGTTTAGCCGAAAAACATTAAACACAGCCACCAGTAGTTCTGTTGAATTGGAAGCCTTTCAAAGGGCAGCCTCAAGAGGCCCTCTTGTTTCCAGCTACTCTCAGCGAAGGCCTCAGGTATCTATCGGCAGAAATGCCTACCAACTTACCGACCTAGGGCTCTCCGCACCACAATTTTGAGCCGAAAGATTCCTCTCATTCCTAGGTCTACAACATATCGACACGTCCATAATATCCCCAGCGCCTACGTTGACACAGTCATTACCTTCAGTTTCATGCCACCTGGTGGACAAAGAGAGAACTTCATACTCAAGCATTAACCGCAGCATTTGTAAGTTGTGCCGATCCCAGTGGCCGAGGGGTCTAGGTGTGGGTCTGCGGCCGCTCGCTTGCTGGGTTGCTCGTTCGAATCCCGCCGGGGCCATGGATGTCTGTCTCTTGTGAGTGGCGTGTGTTGTCAAGTAGAGGTCTCTGCGTCTGTCTGATCACTCATCCAGAGGAGTCCTACCGAGCGTGAAGTGTCTGAGTGTGATCGTGAAGCATCGTTAATCAAGAAGCGATTGCCCACTAAGAGCTGTTACGCCACGGGGGAAAAAAATGTAAGCTTTGGTTAAAGTGAAAGGATTCTTCTTTAAGTGATTTATTGCTTCAGTGTTTTGTTTTCGCCTTATTTGCGCCATGCTGAATTCAGCACAGAGACAATTTTATATTTTATAACAGCTACCTAGGCCTTCCAAGTGGCTTCTTTCCACAGCAACATCCCACCAAATTTCTGCATACTTGTCTGCTACTTTGTGGCCTGTCAAAATAAGGAGATACCTTTATAGACACAGAAATTTCTCTTTCACGTTCATTAATACGGGGGCGTTCGGAGATGCCCCCTATTCTAGATGGACTGAGCTGTTAATTTTATGCTACGCTATTTTTATTTTTGAATTTGTTATTCTTTAACTATGCTGTAGGGGGCTGGGTAGGTCCTAGATTCATGGAGTACCAGTGACTAAGAGCTAAATACTGCTGATGCTGGTCAAAGAACTGTATGCGCGAATTTGCTACCTGAGATTAGAGCTAACTTCCATTTATCCACCAAGACAGAAAGAGGGTGAAGGTAGCTCATTCTGTATAATGACGTGCTCTGAAGAGATGAACTTGTGGTTGGACTTCCACCAGGGCCAAATATTCTCTTCGTTACCACGGCCAGACGAAGCCTCTTACCCTCGACCACGGGGATCCCCTTCTTCTGGTTTGTAGCGGAAAAGGCTTGAAGCTATCCACACACTACAGTCTAGTGTCGAGGTAATACTTGTGTCTACTACTTGCTTCCCCCTGCCTTTTCACATTCCGTAATGAAGAAAGTAGAATTCTAATTTAATATTGCTTCTTTACTCCACTGCAAACAGAGTAGACAGTAGCCAACCGATGTAAAACACAGGCTAACAAGGTCATAACAGCATAAAATAAAACCAAGAATGTGGACTTTTCAAATTTGGACGTAAATATTTTTCGTCGGGTTAAACTTTTCCAAAAAAAAGTGTAATGACCACTCCAGATACACAAGGTAAGAAACAAAGCAGCGTTTAGTGAATGTTAGCAGAACTGAACCGTATGTGAGTGTATCATGTGAGTGTATCATGTGAGTGTGAATGAATGCGACGTTCTCTTGCAAAACATAAGCTTGTTCTAATTTAAATGGCGTCACTATTCCAAATTTCGTTATAAGAAGTATGTGCCATATTCTTGCATATATGCAATAAATGACTTCACGAGGTTAAGTTGCTGATACTAGGCCACACAGCCACGGAAGTGGTCTCCACATAAAGCGTTATTTTCTGCATTGCTTTGTAAAATGTGAAAATTAATTGTCCTGTATTATTCCCCAGGCATGTACTGTATAGAACTTGTTTCAGTATATCAAAGGAGAGCCCTTTTCTTATTGCCTTTAAAAGAAAAGAAAGTTGCAGATCGCAGTTCTGAGTTTTTGGCGGGTTGTTGTATAAGTATAATCCAAATTTAGTTAATATATTTTACTGAACCTTTTGCGCCTCTATCCTGAATTTGATCTTCTTAATGCTGTTGGCACAAATAATTACTGCTTGTTTAGGCAACAACAAGAAGCACACTCTCAGTAGGTGAAGCCACGAAAGTATATTTAACTATTTAAATCTTAATCATAAAACCAATTCGTTATGGGTTAAAAATAATAAAAATCTGCTCTTTTCCAACAGACAATTTATATTTCTCCGACTTGACTGATGGAATAAACAGTGGTTCTGTCATGCCGCCAAGTGAATCCCTGTCACCACGGCGCGGCGCGTCCGCGGGTTGCGGATGGCGGAACGGTCTCCAATTTGGAGGGTAGCTGCGAATATATTGAATTACCAGTCGCGGACAGCCGACAAGGGGTAGTGTTCCACCATGGGGTTGGGCGAGGTGCTAACACTCCTCACCTTAAAAAACTGTCATGTTAAGAAACGTTCACAATTGCCTCTGTCTTAGACTGATCCTTTAGTACAAACCAAGCATTGAAAGGTGACTTGAGATTTGGTACGTGGAATGTGAGAAGCCTGCATATATCAGGGTCGCTTACGACAGAAGTCAGAGAATTATCAAGGTATACATAGATGTAGTGGGTTTACAGGAGGTTAGGTGAGACAAAGGAAACACTGCAAATGTAGGGGATTATATTTTTTTCTATGGGAAAGGAAAAGAAAATCATCAACTGAGAACAGGATTTTTTTGTACACCACAGAATAGTATCAACAGCCAAGAGAGTAGATTTTGTTGGCGATAGGATGTCATATATAGTTCTGAGAGGTTGCTGGTGTAATATTATTGTTTTGATTGTCCATGCACAAGATGGGGAGAAAGTGATGATAGAAAAGATAGTTTTGTGAGAAATTAGAGCAGGTTTTCTGTGACTTTCTTCAGTATCATACGAAACTTCTGTTAGGAGATTTTAATGCAAAACTGAGGAGAGAGGATCTTTTCAAGCCGACAATTGGGAATGAGAGTATCCATCAGAATTGTAATAATAATGTTGTTAGAATAGTAAACTTTGCCACATCAGAAATCTAGCTGTTAACAGCATCATGTTACCGCATCGAAACACTCATAAATACACCTGGGTCTCTCCTGATAGGATGACTCAAAATCAGATTGGTCGCATATTGATAGATAGGAGTTGGCATTCAAGTATAGTCGATGTACGATCTTTCAGGTGAGCCGACTGTGATACCGATCACTATCTTGCGTTTGCAAAAGTTAGGGAAGACTGGCGGTAAGTAAACAAGGAACACAGAAGTTTGTTATAGAGAAAATTAATCTCAAGAAATTAAGTGAGCTGGAGGTTAGGAAGGAGTATCGGATTAAGTTCTCAAAGAAGTTTGCAGCTTTGAAGAACTTAAGTGGTAGCGAGGACGTAAATAGGGCTTAGGTGAACATTAAAAGGAGTATAAAGACCTCAGCTAAAGAGAGTCTGTGTATGTACAAATTGAAGCAGCATCAGCCATGGTTTGGTGAAAAATGCAGTGGTTCAGGATTAAAAAAAATGTAGATAATATAAGCAACGTAAGGCGTGAAGCTAGTAAAAATTTCTGGAACAAAAGAAGGGATATCTGGAAGTTAAAATTGATTGCCTAGAAACTAAGAGAAAGATAAAAAATGCCAGAGACTTGTAAAGAGGCAACAATGATTTCAAGAAGGTTTAACAGCCTAGAATTAATGTAGTAAATAATGAGAAGGGTGATTTGGTTACAGACTCCCACAGCATTCTAGCTGGATTGAGGAACCCCTTCTATCAGCTATTCAATGTGCATGGGTTAGTGACGTTAGGCAGGCAGAAATGCACACAGCAGTACCACTAGTGCCTGAGATGAGTTCTTTTCAGTTTGAGATGGCTATTGACAAGCTAAAAAGACACAAATCGCCAAGAATTGTTCAGATTCCGGCAGAATTGATTAATGCAAAGTGCAGGACACTTCGTTCTGAGATCCATAAACTTATTAATTCTACTTGGAATAAGGAGGAATTGCATGTGGAGTGGAAGGAGTCGATCATTGTACTTATTTATAAGAAGTGCTATAAAACAGATCGTAGTACTTACAGAGGCATATCACTTTTGTCAACTACATACAAAATTTATCCAACATCCTGCTGACAAAGTTAACTCCATATGCAGAGGAAATTATTTGGGATCATCAGTGTGGATTTCGACGTAAGGGATCACCTACTGATATTCCCTTCTGCATTCGTCAAATACTTGAGAATAAATAGGAATACAATGAAGCAGTCCTTCAGCTATTTATAGACTTCAAGAGAGCTTATGATTCAGTTCGGAGAGAGGTCTTGTATAATATTAAATGTGACTGAATTTATACTGACTAGCTGAAAGACTGTCAGATATCAAGAAATATGCTTTCAGCTATCAAGTACTGTATTGTATTATTTTAAGATTTACTTTGTCAGCAAATTTATGTAATACCCAGTCCTTTTATCGTGTTCCCGAACACAGCAGCTCTCGTGGAATATCTCAGAGGATGAAGGTTTCCTGTGCGATAAAACTGCCGTGATCAGGGACACGATAAATGGGACACACGGGTTATGAATTTCAAGCTCTTTAACTTCTATTAAAAAAAAGTGTGTGACTGTTTTGTAGGTGACATCAGCTCTCTGTCCGGTCAATATTTTGTGGTTACGACTTTATTACTTTTAAATGTTGATTAGTATTACTCGTATTTTAATATATGATTTACGTTGTTTATACTCGCCATATAGTGTGGTTAAATTTTGCAATAGATGTTTCAATCTGTCAACAACGCATATTCATGAAGAACAAGGATACAAGTGTCACTTATAAAAGGATAGCTATCATCATGCCTGTGTTTGTGCAAGGATCAGGCTCGCTGATATTTGTCATGCATTCCATAAAATTTTCCGATGTCCAGAATATGGGAAATTTTATTGAAAATAATTTTTTGTACTGAAGATGCTAAGACATTATTGTAATTTTTTATTTATGACATTCCTGTCTCTTCATGCAGGAATATGATTTTTTTTTCTGTGGCGCTGCGGCCCAACATGGGCCATGGCCTCCTCATTTTTGAGGTTCGTAGGTCACACACAACGACGCATCACAGTCGGTAGGACTCGTCTGGACGCGTGATCAGTGCGTCGCAGAGACCTCTACCTGACAACACACAACACTCACAACAGACAGACATCCATGCCCCCGGTGGATTCGAACCCACAATCTCAGCAGGCGAGCGGTCGTAGACCTACGCCTTAGACCGCGCGGCCACTGGGACCGGCATGATTGGGTTTACTTACTAAATTTCTCTTTGGAACAGAGTCCTTCTTGAGAAGCTAACCGGTTCGCAGGTAGTCAAGAAATTCCCCGCGTATTACGGAACCCGAAGGTTCATTTCCGCATTCACGCGTGCCCGCCACCTGTCACTACCCCGAGCCAGCTCGATCCAGTCCATACCCCCACATCCCACTTCCTGAATATCCATATTCCTTGACTGCTGCTGTAAGGGAACCTAACGTATACATGCTCCTAACATTCCAAGTACCAAATGTCATGTTCCCTTTCCGTTTTAGGTCGTACCAAAGTATCAGTCCAAGTTCGAGGCTTTCTGTATGAAAATTTCGTAATATGATGCCTTTTTACGGCCAGGAGTTGTTAGCACCTCGCCCAGCTCCCAAAAGTTGGAGGACCACCCCGTGTCGGCAGTCCGCGACTGCTTATTCAATACATTCGTAGCTACCACCCATACTGGAGGCCGTTCCTCCATCCGCAACCTGAGGACGCGCCATGCCGTGGTGACAGGGACCCACGTATCACGGATGATAGGATTTACTACTGGCAATTTTGTAATTATTTTGAGGACTTTGTTTCTAAATATTCATAATTTAATTTTATAAGGCCCTGCGGTTTGGCCCTAGGATTGAGGAGTATTGCACTATGGACCAAAGAAAGGATTTTTATACGATTAATAGAGAAATTAGTATCAGTGGTGGAATATTTATTTAATAAAAGATAGAAGTGATTTATCCTGTTGTCTGCTTTACTCATAAGGAAGTTCGTGCCTTCATGTAAGTCTTGCAACTTGTGTCACCAAAGTATATTATTTAACTGACCTGTTCTACGTTGGCATGAAAATTTGCTTACGGCTGAACACTGTAGTGGTAATCACGTAACTGCCCAAAAAATCTAAGAAGTAATAGTGGATTTGTTAATTAATCGAAATTCACAGTTTGTGATACCAGAATTCTAATACACTACTAATTATTTAAATTTTGCAATTGCTACATTTAGAAAATTTTAAATTTTATTGGCCTACGAGCAAAATTTAATGGCGAGTCGTAGTGCGAATCTGGTTGTTCCGGGAGCATAATGACTTTCCACCGAGATGCTAAATAATTTAATGCCATTTATATCTAAAAAAAATCGTGGCAGTAAATTTAAAGGAAAGTGGCAGTAGATGATTATTCCAGTTACCTACAAAATTCCAATGCGGACAGTGAATTCGCGGTGATCGGGATTAGTTGTAGAATTTTTTCAAGTGTACGCCAGCATGTTTACTTGGTCTTGATTGTTTACTACTCCTTTCGCTTTGTGCTTGAAGTTTCTGTTTCAGAGACAACATGTCTTAAGATTTTTCCTTTTATTCCAAATATCTTTTTTGTTATTTACATAAAATGCTGGCAAAATTTGTCTGGTTTTTCGAACAGCCTTTCAAGGCTAAATAAATTTCATGTTTTAGAAATTTAATGAGCGGACAGAACGTTTTTTCAGCTATGTAAGGGATCCGTTTCTTTCCTTCTTTCTTTCTTCCTTCCTTTCTTTCTTTGTTTATTCCTTTCTTTCTTTTTTGTAATAAAAATTAGTAAAATCTCCAATTTGTTTCGATGCAAAAGTTTTCCGTTTAAGTCTTATAGCAGACCAAATAACATAATCAGGAAAATCGGAAAGGTACTTCAAATGTGTGTCGGGTAGCTCAGTCGGTATAGCGACTGAGCTACGGGCTGGACGGTCCGGGATCGAATCCTGGAGGCGACGAGTTTTTCCGCCCATCCAGACCGGCCCTGGGGCCCACCCAGCCTCCTGTAAAATTGGTAACGGATCTTTCTCGGGGGTAAAGTGCGGCCGGGGCGTGCTGCTGACCACTCACCCCCTTCTAGTGCCGCGGTCATGGAAGAGTAGAGCTATACCTCTACCCACCCTCTGGGCCACACCGGGCCTGTAA
>Ga0131853_10011608_pt1 | contig 16139 bp, 9 predicted proteins | sample TergutLab28metaG_FD_92764 | JGI IMG/M metagenome (GOLD analysis project Ga0131853, IMG submission 92764) | Labiotermes labralis P1 segment gut microbial communities from Petit-Saut dam, French Guiana - Lab288 P1 (version 2) (version 2) | ecosystem: Host-associated > Arthropoda: Insects >...
GGGCACTCTCAACAACATAACCTTACACAATAAGACATGCTGCCACAACACCCTGTTTATACAACGAAATTAATCAGTGACTAATTTTAATAGTGACTTTAGCGAGGAAAGTGTAGCTCCCTGGTGATGATCTTAGGATCGAAACATGTCGGAGCAATTTTAACGTTTTAATGTGGAATTTTTATGTATGTGCATCAGTTGGTATACTAATTAAATAAGTTGTCACCTCTATAATGATGCACACCGCCGCATGTCCGATATGCCTGCCGGATTCTTAAACACCGCTTTAGAAACACTAGATATTGCACTTCCTTAAAATATTCTAACTTCTTGTTTATTTCCTCTTTAATACAGTGGAATTGCTTTATCAAGTGAGACAGTTTCGATACTTTGAGTGGGTCGGATTAGCGTAGTCGGTATAGCGACTCGCTATGGGCTGGACGGTCCGGGGATCGAATCCCGGTCGAAGCGAGATTTTCCGCACCCGTCCAGACTGGTCCTGTTGCCCACACCCTCCTATACAATACCTACGCCAATCTAGCGCTGAAGTTAACGAAAGAGTAGAGCTATTCATCTGCTCCCCCTTCTGATCTTCACGACCTGTTATGGGATGAACTTGATACTTTGAAATTTTGATCTCCGTGTGAGTTGTAACTCATTAAGTGCCACTGCAAAGAGCTGGAAGTAGCTGCACCGTTTATTTGTTGTAAGGAAGTGTATCCATTAGGTTACAAAATTGTAAATTCGGTATTTTATCCAATTTCAAAATCCTCTAAACTAATATGCCAATTTATATACATCGTAGATATACAAAATATTAATGTAGTTTTGGCATCGTAACTCGATCTGACGCAAACTGATCCATATTTGAATGTGTCTTATCCGGTTGTGTTGTTAATGGTACGAAAATTCAATCATTATCTGTCCAAACACAAATTTCATCTATTTATAAAAAAACTGCATGTTTCGACCTATGTCAGGTCATGCTTAGTTTCACAGTTGGTCTTTGAAACATGCTGAGGGAGAAATACACATTATGTAAAGCCATAAAACACAAAATGATTACATTTATTACACACTCTTACAGTCATAAACATTATTTCGTTCACTTTAAATCCATTGGAAGTGAAAAGAAGTATGGCGCTAAACCTACTTAACTATTCGGTCCTCAGTGAAGGTTATAGAGCTTTGTGGATTTAATAGTGGCCATACAGAGCTCACTGTTTTAGCATATAATGCTGTACTTAGGTCTCATCCAAGATGACAACTGCTCTGGGGTATCTCGTGGCAATCCTTGGTCTCTCCAAGGAATCACCAGGTTAATACCGTCTTACTGCTTATCGAATATATACTTCCTCTCCACTAAACCTTTCAAAGTTAGTTGTCATCTCATGACATTCGCCGCTCCATAATCCTGAATTTCAAATTGCGTTAGTAACCATGTTAAGTCTGATTTTAACACACAGAAAATCTGCATTTCTATTACACAGATTGTTAATTTTCTTCGTACTTTTGTAACAGTTGGTACCGTTCTTTTCCCTGCATCACATTACTTAGTCGATCTTCATAGAGGAGATTACTGTGTTTCCTGTCAAGTGGAACATGGATTTTTAAACTTGACGTATATAATTTCAGTGTTCAAAGGATTTTATAACTTCAGGATCATACACTCTTTGGCCATACCAGTTTGAATATCGTACTTTTTTGTGGATGACATCCCGGTGTGTTTATTAAATTAAAGACAACAAAATACAGGGTTATTCAAAATGATTGTAGGGATTTTAACAACTTGTCATACACAATACAGTTGAGATAGCAGTATATATGTTTTTATTATTTAATAGAACAGCACTCCAAGTTTTTGTTATATACCTTACAGGTGCTCTATATGTGCACGCTTTGTGATTCTACAAACATCAATACGATAATCGAGTTCGTTCCAGACTGTTTGTGGTATGTCAGCGGTGATGGTTTCAATGGCGGTTCTGATTCGTACCTTCAGTTCCGGGATACACACGCACCCTGTCTGTTGAAACTGTGCATACCACCTTCGAATGGAATTGTCAGAAGATGGTTGTTTCCCGAATTTGGTGCGGAATTGCTGCTGGACAATTGTAACAAGACAATCATTTTGAATAACTCTGTAGATTGTGATTTCAGCAAATACAAAAATATATTTGTAATAAGATAAAATAAGAAAAATGAGTAAAAATGAAAATAAAAATAAAAACAAAATAAAAAATTAAAATGTATTTTCTTTGACTGAAACGAGAAATTATTATGCTGTCTTTTAGTATTATATTTTTTTATTTTTTCGCGGTTGTAGAGACCATCTGGGAGCCCTACCAGCAAATTAAATATACTGACATTCAGGATTATCAAGAAAAATTAAGAATATTTGTTAATCTCTTTAAACCGCTGTATAATGACACTCCTTTAGGAACTCTTGTAAACTTGTGTTCCCCCATGCAATGAAGTCAAAATATTACGTGGAGAAACGGAAAGATCTGAAAAAAATGTTTTTATCATGTGCATTTTTTTTGTATAGCTTGTTTATTTGTTATACTGAATGGCAAATTACTGGTTGATTTCGTAGGTACTTTAAAATAATTCATTCATCATTGATTCACATGTAAAAATACATATTAGACATAACGTATACATAAAATGGTGGGCCGGGTAGCTCAGTCGGTATAGCGTCTGGTTACGGGCTGGACGGTCCGGGGATCGAATCCCGGTGAGGGCGAGATTTTCCGCACCTGTCCGGACCGGCCCTGGGGCCCACCCAGCCTCCTGTACAATGGGTACCGGGTCTTTTCGGGGGTAAAAGCGGCCGGTCGTGACGCTGACCCCTCACCCCCTTCTAGTGCCGTGGTCAAGAAAGAGTAGAGCTATACCTCTACTCCCCCTATCTGCCGCACGGCCTGTACACAGCCTCAGTGCCTGTACAAGGGTGCACTTTACCTTTACCTTTTATGCATAAAATTGGACATCCGGCACGAGTGGAAGGGAGTAGAAATGGACACAGGTTTTGGTTGGAAACCCTCAAGGAAAGTGACCACTTGGAAGAAGTAAGCTTAGATGAGATGTCAGTATGTAGGAAAGTGGCAGGTTTGTGGACTGCATTTACACGTAGTTACTGCAGTACAGGTACCCGGAATGGGCGCTTATGAACTCGGTAGTAAGCCATTTGACCATGGAGGGTGTTCTAATTAATTTCAATGTTAAAATCAACATTGTTGCTAATGCAGTGAATTCAAAAATTGTGTGAATCTATTCGTATTCCTGTAGAAGTGAAATACTTGAATTTTCAGGAACCCTTTCCCCTGACCTAGTCATTGTCTAAATGCGAAAATTTATATTAATAATCCACTGCTGCTCTGGACTGTTCTCCATCGACATATATCTGAATCTAGAATTCCTTATAGAGAGTAACTGTGTGGAATATCGCTACCACCGAACAAAGAATAAGCAAAATGCCGGCCAAATTAACAACCAATTTTCCAGATGGTCGCTTTGAAACGTATCATTAGGTCTGTGGATCAATTTTTACAAATTGGCGTTGCCAAATAGCGCCACGCTTTATGCTTATTTATGGCCACTTGTATGTTTAGGTACGTGTAGAATTTCAAAATGCAGTGTGGCGGAATGACTGATTTCGGTTTAGCGGCTTGGTTCGTCGCTGTCGTTTGCCTGTCTGACCAGCAGGAATTGCTATTCACTGCTAGAGTAACGAAAATCAGTAACGAAATCTGAGTCTACAGCGGTTGTAGACTTGTGGTGCTGGGATAATGAATTACACGTTGCAGCTACTTTGTACAAGACTCATTTCATATTTCGAAAGATATTTAAATTTTGTTGGACGTTCTGTCCGTTGTTGTGTGTCAAATGACATGATCAGAGAGGATCTCCAGCCACAGCAGTACTTTGACTGTTTTATTTTCGATCGTGATTATGCTACATGTTTCAGCCTCAAGAAGAGCAATCGTCTGGCACTAGTTAAGATTGCTTTTGTTAATCTATTCACAGTCAGTTGGATGTTGTGTCTGCCTTTTTATCAAATTCTCTTATTTTCCTCGCTATAAAATCATGCTGTACTATTTGCGCAGTCGTTGTTAATCGGATATAGAATTGTACTGACCATGTGACGCACAATTGATGTTGTTTGGAAGCCACGTAGTCTTCAAACCTTCTAAAATGCCGGAAGACCTGCCTTTGATTTGATGTCAGATAAATGCAGCTTTAAGAGAGTTAATGTGTGTTAATGAAGGCATAAGCTGGAGACTTGTATGTCGAATTGAGAACCAACGGAGAAACTAAAAGTTGTTAATCTCGTCAGGAGATTGTCCTTTTTTTAAGTGGAATATTAATGTGCATTATTAGTAGAAATATAAATGTGCATTATTAGTAGGAATATTAATGTACATTATTAGTAGGAATATTAATGTGCATTATTAGTAGGAATATTAATGAGCATTATTAGTAGAAATATTAATGTGCATTATTAGTAGGAATATTAATGTGCATTAATTATTAGTAGAAATATTAATGTGCATTATTAGTAGGAATATTAATGTACATTATTAGTAGGAATATTAATGCGCATTAATTATTAGTAGAAATATTAATGTGCACTATTAGTAGCAATATTAATGTACATTATTAGTAGGAATATTAATGTGCATTATTAGTAGGAATATTAATGTGCATTATTAGTAGGAATATTAATGTGCATTATTAGTAGGAATATTAATGTCCATTATTAGTAGGAATATTAATGTGCAATATTAGTAGGAATATTAACGAGCATTATTAGTAGGAATATTAATGTGCATTATTAGTAGAAATATTAATGTTCATTATTAGTAGAAATATTAATGTGCCTTATTAGTAGGAATATTAATGTTCATTATTAGTAGGAATATTAATGTGCATTATTACTAGGAATATTAATGTGTATTATTAGTAATATGGCTACAACATCACATCTCTTTTCCTCTGCTGAGCTAATTGGCACCAACCCACATTTTTTTTAAATCTAAGTTTCTTTTCAGTAGTGTCCCTCCATCTAAGACTAAGATTTCCTTATTTCTCGTTCCGTGATATTGCGACTAGAATTTTTGACTTATACGTATCTCAGCTTGTAATGCAAGTTGCATATTCGTATTTCTTCTGTGATGAAGATATGTTTATTATTGAAATTGAAGAATACGTAACGGTTTCTTTTGTCTTAGTTAAGGAGGTAGCCCTAACTGATTTAGCCTGTACGAACAGCAACAGTACTTCTTTATCAGAATCTACACGGATGTAGATAATTGGACGGACGGACGAACACCATTTTCACACGAAGCTTCAGTCTGTTTGAGCGCTGCCTTACAAAAATATATACACTTAGAAGCCTCAACATTAACTCTTTTCAAACATAAATAATTCAAGCAGAAATATATTGAAATATATTGAAAACTAACAACTGAGCTTGTATTTCTAATCACAAAACAAGGCCGGCGGCTTACCTGTAGATCTGTAAGTTACAACATTGGCAGTTCTAAATAGACAGTAACTTAATCACGACGTATGTCATCAGAATGCACAGCATGTTATTTTGGCGGGTCTGGCAGAACTGTCAGCACCTTGTTTCACAGTCTAGCAGACTGGAATGCAAATACTATTTGTGTTTTTGATACAGAATCATCTCAATTCATAGCGCAGGGTTTGACATAACTAACTTGACATCCCACACACCTGCCAGCCCACAGCTTCCTGGATCCCATATTAGAATTCAATCTTTGTCCTCACTTCACTCTGCCAGGAATGGAGAATATGACGAGTGTCGCTTTTGTTGGGAATCAGCAAACATGGGGAGAATGATGTATGTTTTGTAGCTTTGAAATTGTTCTGTATTGTGCATTTGAAGCGGGGTTTATACTGTCTAATTAAGGGGGCCCTTATTGCTCTACACGTCCACTTCTTTCCCTTGATTAGTTTGAATAGTGTGTGTAAGGATACCCTGCGTGAAGGGTTATGGGGACGGTGCATCTAAATTCGGGACTGTTTCGATGCTGCTTGGTCGTCTGGTCCCTCTGCACATATCCGTCTCAGATTTCGGTTCTCGCAAATATATGGACGACCAACTCTCGTTCTAGCAAATAAACTCGAAAACTGCAATATTACAAATTATTGAAGAATAACAAACCAAATATATGCCACTTATTATTTTATTGTACTTCTTATAGGCTCAATATGTATCGGGCATTACTATGCCCTTCATCAGGAGCTCGCGATTATGATGTTGATTACCACATTGGTCGTTTCGTTCTTGGTTTGTTCTAGGTTGGAGGTTAGTTGCGGTTTGGCTGGAGTAGTGGTAATCAATATTATTGTTTAATTACATACTTATAATTACATATTATATGTTGTCTTGGATAGTTCTTAGTGTATAGGGAAGTGTTTAAATTAAGACCCATATCGACATTTCATTGAGGTCTGTTACAAGATTCCGTACGTCTTTCTTCCTTTTGACTGGTTGCGGATATTAGTAATTGCCTCTTGAGAGCAGGGAGTTTGGCCACCGCCTTACATCGGTGTATCAGTTTACTTTCTACCACAGCTTGTTCGACGACGAACAAGCTGTTAATTAACTAAAGTGCATTGGAGTTGTACAAGGAACCGTCATGGAAAATGGGTCGCGAGTGTTGATAAGGTAAATCCGCTCTCACAAATCTTCATTAAAGAATATAGTCATCTTAATATCACGTCAGGTGCAGTAAAATCTATCTCAAAGCAGTGCATCATAAAATGGAGGACACCGCGGAGGCAGCGTGTACTATACACTGCACGCAGCTTTTCAGTATCCTAAACGCAAGAAGTGTGGCATCCTGCAGGGGCCTGTGACCTGCAGAGGACACGACAGGTTCACAATTCCACTTAATAAAGAGTAATGAAATTAACTCGGCGAGGCACTCCACAGGAAGCCCTCAAACCCTCCTCTTTAGCCAAACGTGATAGACTGTATGATATTTCAGACTAACGTTTAGAATAATGTAATATAAAGCAATGTTATTAGCACATTCTAGACACGTGAGCCATCACGCGTAGTGCTGTAGGCAGTGTGATATTTTAGGAAGCAAGTTTATTCCGCGCATAGGCCCACGTGTACTTTAATTGCAAGTGCCACACTTTAAAGTGCATAATTTTGTAATGAAATTTGTGCTTTCTTTGCTACGATCGTCAGCCCCAGTAATTAAGCCTTTAGCCTTCTCCGAATGAGGGATTATATTCTGTTTCTTGGTGTCCTTTCTGCTCAGACCAGTTATTTGGTTTAGTCATTTTCGTACCGCAATTTTCTTGAGTGTTGTCTTGATTCTGCAGTCGTATTGGAATCCGCTTGTTGCAAGAACACTTGGAAGGACCGCGTTATGTCACTTTCATACTCTTTGATCCATTCGATTCTGTCCACACTTAAACAGAACAAGTTACTTATCTGTCTTACCTTTCGTACTTTACACGTAATTATTTATTCTTTATGACTGGTGTATGAATAATAATAATAATAATAATAATAATATGTGCTATGTGGAAGCAAAAGGCAGCACAATGGATCCCAATAGCAATATCATCTACGAGAGTAATTCCAAAGTCACTATCACAAAGTCTAACAAGACTTAACTTGCACCCCAATACATATATACAACTGCAAAAATCTGTAATTCCTGGCACATGTTCAAGTGTAAGAAACTTTTTAAACTACAAATAAGACCACCGAGCCTAATCCTGTTGATTTCTACATCCCAGGATAGGTTAATATTACCCAGCCAAAGCTGAAAAGTGAGAAATTCAATAATAATAATAATAATAATAATAAATAATAATATCCACATCTTCATACTGCATTTCTTCTAGATAGCCTTAATATTGTTGTTTAAAAAATTCGTATTGCAATATATTTTATAAATACTGTCTTGTGTTATTAATATACGGTATTTATCCTATATGCTCTTTATCTTCAGGTATTCTCACATACGATTTTGTATGAATTTCATTTCTCCCTCATGTGTACTACATATGGCTTCCTTTATTTTACCGATCTAATTCTGCTTGGTGACGAATACACATTAAACTCCGAATACTTGATATTTTCCACCTTGGGTATGTGAAAGTGGAAGTAAAATTCTTCCTGTTCACGTCATAAGGGCGTGTAGGGGCAGAAGAGGTATAGCTCCAGTTATCTTCGGCATTAGCTGGAAGTGGGTGGTTTATGTCACACCTCGACCGCTTTATCCCAAAGAAAGAAAGAACTGTTCCAGTTGTATAGGAGGTTGGATAGACCCCAAACCCGTTCTTGGACGCCTTGGTGTAGAGAAAAATCTTATGTCGCTACCGGGATTTGGATCCCGGTCCTTCCAACTTCTTGAGTTGTCGCTACTCTCAATATGCCACGTACAGTGAATATTCTATATTTTCGCGTAATAGTGAGATGAATATAGTTGTGTTTATCACCCACAGCGGGAGTTTAGCATGAGACTAACAGATTTCAAACACAGAAGATCTGTAGGTGACGTTCCAATGTTTGTTTCTACAGACCCTCCCCCCCCCCTCGCCATTCCGTCTGGCTTTGTGTACATGCAGTAAAAAATATATATTCAGGAGCTTATGCCACATACCAGCAGCACCTGGTTTGTCTTTGGGCTGGCTGAATTTTTAGCATGTTGGCAATGGAGGATGAAGAAGTTTACAGTAGCAAGAACAGATCTGCGCATGCGTGTGGTCGTATTTGTGAGGCTTCACGTATTACAAACTTCGACCCAAATTCTGGGGGAAAACCCCAGAACTTGTCTGGTATGATAAATAGAAAAATTGTTTTACAGGTAGTCGAAAACCGACAATTCAGCGTGTATTGAGTTACTCTACTAATATTCTTTGAATAAGCAGAATACGGATTTTTTTTATAAGAACCAAATATACTTTGGGTATCGCATATCAGAATACGGAAGTGATTTAGAAGATAAATTGCAAACGTATAACAAAATAAACGGAGCTATACGGAGACATTTTGGAATACAAATGAACAAAGAAACAAATTTAAGAATTCACAACATTACAGCTAAAGCAGCATTGCAATTTGGAAGTGAAGCTTGGGTACTGAAGAAAAGTGAGGAACAACGTTTAGAAGCAGCACAGATGAAATTTTTGAGACACTTACTTGGAATAACAAAACTTGATAAAGAAAAGAATCAATGTATTAGGCAAAAAACTGGAGCACAGAACAAAGTAAAGGAAATAAAACAGTGCCAGTAAAAGTGGCTACAACGTGTACAGTGGATGGACACAAATGGAATAACAAAACAAGCACCACAATATCAACCAAAAGCACGAAGGAACATAGGACGACCGAGGAAGAGATGGAGGGACCAACTTCATCTTGAGGATCAAGGAACAGGAAACACGCCTAACCCTTCAGGAATATGATGATGATGATGAAGATAGGTCATGTGTGGAACGAAAATATTAAAACGGTTGAGTGAGTCATACAGATTTTTGAAAATCGTTGAAGACAATCTTTATCCCTCATATTTATTAGGACAACGGGAAAAGTCCAAGTTACGTGGTCGGACAATAAAGTTCGCGAACTCATCGCGGTAAAAGTGCTACATAACTCACTGCTGAATACCACCGTGGTCGCCTTCATAGTACTCGCCTTGGGAAACTATGCACCGATGCCAGAGCCACGTATTAAAGTGGCTGTTTGACAGATTACCAGCGAAAGGTTTGAACAGGCTGTTGAACCTCCGTTTTGTACAAAAACTGGGATTTTGTCCATTGCTGAGTCGCTGCTGTACTTGTCAAGAAGTACTGCGTACCTCTGTTGTTCTCACATATTACACGGGCATTAGTTTCACGTCGTGTCCTTGGTGACATACTTGCACGTCTACCGTAATCCCGTTTTCTGTGAAGCGAGAAGCGCCTATGTGTTGTACACCGTCTGTTGACTCCAGAATAATGAGCACCACTCCCCGCGGACAATATTTCCCCCTTGTCTTTACAGACAATCAGTATCTTAGTAATTTGCTTCTTTGTATTACTTACAAAACTTCTCAAACCCTGTGCTCTTACAAACAGTGAAATCTTCGTGATATACTTTCAAGTTGTGCCATAAGAACTGCGTTAGTGTTTTCTTTCTTTCTTCCTTTCCTTTATTTTCTTTCCCTTTTATTTACTTCTTCTTCCTATCTTTCCGGAATGTGCTCTCCAAAGCGTCAAAACCGGTTCCAGGTGTCACCCAGGTACCTGTTCGTTGGGTTCCGGGAAATTTTCCCCGTGGGTGAAGATTCCGGGACGGTGAGCTGGCCACTCTTCCCAACTACAGCCGAGGTTAAAAACGAGCGGTGCGAATATTCCACTTCCTTCTACGCCTTCATGACGTCACTTAGCCAACCTCACTGTACTGCTATTAGGCGCTCTCGCAAAATTACGAAAAGCGACTATCAGCTTCGTCATGTCTGTCCGTCTATCCTTCCGCATGGAACAACTCGGCTACCAATAGACGGATTTTCATGAAATTCGGTACTTGAGGATTTTCGAAAATCTGTCGAGAAAATTCAAGTTTCATTAAAATGGACAAAAATAAAGGGCACTTGAAGGCCATTATACAGATTTTATCATACCTCTCTCATTTATTCTTAGAGTGAGAAATGTTTCAGACGAAAGTTGTACTAGTAGGTAAAATAAAAAATATACGTTTTGTGTTCAGTAGCTTTTTTTTTTTTCGAAAATCGCGTCATTTACGAGAAAATGTGGAAAATTTGTAGAGCGGGGCAGGCCACAGATGACAACATGGCGCATGCGCATTGCATGCTGGACACCCAAGGCTACAAATACAGACCCTCACAATATGTAATACTCATTGCTTTTCCACAGCAACAAAGACTGCACGAACGCGCCTAAATGTTACGTCACACATACATTACCCGTCTTGTTCCCTCTAATGTCCTGCATTTTTCCCTTCCCTTCTTGTGCTACATTCTCCTCTCCCCTTCCCTTTTTTCCTGATAATTGGTAAAGCAGTCGTTCTGTTTCAGTTACGGGATATTTATTTTCAAATTGAATCCATAAACTTCGTGTGTAATCACATGATCCTTCCTCAGGCACTGTCCAACCACGTCTCGAGTAACTACAGGAATTTACAAAATTGCTCAGTCTCTGTACGCGATTCTCTGGCGGGGTTTCTTTCCTTCAGCTAACCAGATTGTTAGTTCCGTAGATGGTAATGATGGGAAATGTAACTGAATAAAATATTGTCCAAATTATTCGCCATCTTTAATTTGGGTCACTGATATCAATGCACATTTTCTGCAGATAAAAAAGTGCTCTTTCCTCAGTTGTAAGGAAAATTCCAGGTTAAAATTCGCAGAGACGGGGCACGGCCCGCACCTTCCAAATTAGTTGTTATTTGTGTTGTTCTGTGTATTGTCTGTGTGTAAATGTGTACTGTAATACTGCCACTGGGTGACAGCCCAATTGCAGTTAACAAATATATCATATCATGTACTTTTTGGCAAATATAATTGTCTTTATACTATGTAAAGGTAAAACTATCCCATTACAGACCTGGAGAGGCCTTCAGGGCTCCAGGAGTTTCAGGGTTCCAGAATTTTTAGACAGTCGGCTCAAGAAGGTGGTAAGGTTTTCGAACCTAAGCACCGGCCACCTTTGCCCCAAAGGGGATATCCATGGTACTCATTTCTGTTAGAGGCTGAGTCGACTCGAAGACCATGGTACGGCCGGAAGGATTAAGACAATGAAAAATTCCAGTGTCACTATTGGGAATCGAACCCACGATCTTAGGTATTTTGGGGCGGTGCCTCAACCAACTGCGCCACCACATGCCCCTCTTTATACCATGTAATTTGCTAATTACAGAAGAATAGTCCAACAAAATTTTCAAACCTGTAGTTTTATTCAAATGCCATTTTCAGGAAATCCAGTTTCTGAATTGCGTGTTATTTACTGTAATATTTTGTTGGATCAGCGCGAACAAAAATGATAAAGTCTCTTGAGTGTCGTCTATTGTTGTCCCAAATACAAAATTTCACAGCTCCCCGATGTGTATTCTGTTCGTGTTGTATGCGCCAATTAATGAATGCAATTTAGACCTGCTGGACTTAGTATTTATAACTCTGAACCTCGTCTGTATAGCAAGCCATATGCAGTAAGTCTACATGAGTAAGCCTTACGAAGGGTTTTAGTGTAAAACCTAATTACCAAAGGTAAAGCCAGCACACCTACAGTCAGAAGCGTTTTAGCCGAGATCCTTTTTTGGGCGTTGTCCTGCAATAATGCTAATAGCTGCTGTGGCACCCACAAATGTAAATACAGTAAATGTGGTAATTCTGTTGACATCACGGATCAGCAATGTCATTCTGAATCGTCTTCAACCTTATTGTATTTCTTCCCAGTAACCGATTTTAACTTGGAAATTCGTGGTGTCATTCATGCTTATTCGCGTTTCTCAGCACCTTGCCCGTGTCTGAGAAGTCCTTGGTTTGATGACGCTATAAAAACAAAAACCTTAATCACTGTTCTTTGTGGTCGTAAATTATATCCGAGTAATTAAGATTATGATGTTTGTTGGACCGTGCATCATTGTGATAACTGAAGAATGTAAACCAACTAGATATCACTTGTTATTTTATTATACTTCTTGTAGGCTCAACATGTTTCGGGCATTACTATGCCCATCATCAGGAGCTCGAGATTATGATGTTGATTACCACATTGGTCGTTTCGTTTTTGGTTTGATGTAGGTTGGAGGTTAGGTGCGGGTAGGCTGGAGCTCCTGATGATGGGCATAGTAATGCCCGAAACATGTTGAGCCTATAAGAAATATAATAAAATAATAAGTGGCATCTAGTTGGTTTTTTTCTTTAATTAAGATTATCTGTGTGATTGAGTGATCGACAGAAAAATCGTTATTCACAGACTAAATATTTCTGCAATTAGAATATTCCAGCATGATTTATACTGTCGTGCCAGCGATGATGTATTAACAGAACGGAAAACAGAAGGCATTGCAGTGGATTAGATTTTCGTATTCTTTTCCAAAGAGCTCATTGATATTTCGCGTCCCCCATGAATATAAACTTTGATTGAAGAAGTAAATTTGTCACTCTCCAGGCGATGAAGGCGTAAAGGGGTACAGGATGCGAGTTGTGACTAACACCACGCTCTGGCCCCTTTACTCCCAGGAAAGAAGCCCAATACACAATAGGAGACTGGGTTCTCCCCAGAGCCAGTTTGGACGTTTTGGAGAAGTGAAAAATCTTGCTCATTCCTGGATACGAACAGCTGATCATCCAGCTCATGGCGTATTTTTCATACCGATTATGCTGTCCTGGATCAAGAAACTTCATTACCTTGAAGTAATATAAAAATAATACCGCAAAGCTGATTACACTGCGTACTGCGAATCTATTCACTGAATAATGAAGATTCAATTCTTGTGGTGTGTTACGCCGGTGGAGTGGTAAATATTTACGTATGTTTCGAAGAACTCACTGCCTCCATTTTCATTGCGTCAAAGGTAGAGGAAGGCATACGCTTCCCCAAAAGTCCTTAAATTTTGCCACTCGACAAGCCGTTTTAATCTGAAAGGCTTGAAAATTCATCACCGCTCTGAGATCCGCAAGTCTCACTTGAAATGTATTAGTTTCATAGTTAGATAAATGTTCGCCTATCTAAACATGTTTCAAGTAAATACTGCTGATCTTATTGGCACTGGTGCTTCACGGCAATTAACAGTTGCGTGATAAACTGTTTAAAATCAACGATAAATTTAAATATGATTTTCACATAAATTAATTTTTTGAATTGTTCACTGTAAAATAGCAATGCATTCACCTGACCAAGTTAACCCTGAAAAATGGTTCTAACTGAAATCCATTTTATAACTACGCATATAAACGTACACAGAAGAGCTCCAGCTTGCCCATAATGTGTTCACTTTGCACAGGTTTCCTTCCCTTAAAAAAAAAGTTTTACATAGCAATTATATTTATAATTTTCCAACCAAATGTACACGTACAACTGAATATTTGTATTGTTTCCTAAATATCTCCTACATGTATTGGCGCTCATTGCGCCATTCTCAGGGAGAACTTTTATTACTTCACAAAACCATCTGCTTATTGTAAGGTTGTTACATTTGTTGAATTACAGAGCGTGAAATGTACCATATTTGGTTTTTTTTACAAAGTTGTTTACAATTATTAAAACAATATTGTCTTGTAGTTATGGCTTCTGAGGATTATCCAATGGACCTAAACATTTGGAACAGAAAAGGAACATATACTGCCACAACACTATGAAGTAAAATAAGAAGGTCCGTTCTGTATCATCGAGCGTCAACGTGTTTTGGACAAGAGTTTTTAATATGTAAAAAAAATTTAAGCCATAATTACGAGACAGTATTTTTTGTAATAATTGTAAACAACTTTGTATGATATATTTCTTGCATTGTAACTCAACCAATGTAACAACCTTAAAATAAGCAGATGGTTTTTGAGAGAGATAAGAGTTCTGCCTGAGGATGGCGCAGTGAGCGCCGAAACATGTTGGAGATATTAAATAAACAATACAAATATTCAATGTACATGTGCATTTAGTTGTAAAATTAAAAACTTAATTACTATATGAAAATGCACGGAATAGACAGCTTCATGATAATAGCTTTTGGTGTTTTATTTACTTTTTCATTTAAAGAGTTGTTGAATGCCGTAACTCATCTTGTGTGATTCACAGGTTCTGCAGTGTTATTTTGGGCGAGTGTGGGATTTCTTTACGTGTAAGTGAATTCGATCGACACCAAGTTTTTTTTATAAATAATACATTTTAATATTATATTCGATGTTCTTGATATTCTTAAAATTTTACCGATTAACATATTATCATACAGCGAATATTGTGCATGTCTTACGTTTATATATGTAATGTTTCATTGATCTACCGTAATGAACTGCTGCTAATGTATATATTTCCCTATCTGCGTTCCAATCAGAGTGAATTTATCTACAAAATTCCCTGTTCGCCGTGACAGAGTCGTCCTCGGTCGCCCATGAAGACGGAAGCGATTTTCCTATTTAGTCGTCTTGGGTGCTGAGTCAGGTTTTCTAGGAAACTTTGTGCAACTGTTGAGATAACCGAGTAAACGAAACTTTATCTGCTGGAGCAGCATCCGCCCTGTTGACATGAAGTGTTTTTGGAAGACTGGCGAAGTAAAAGTCTGAAGAGAATGTAAGATACACGAGAAAGAAATTCGGAAAATTACGTAAGTTAAGCAGTGTTAAACAGTGTCCTTTGTATAATGACTACTTTTCTAGCCAAATGTTTTCCCCGTTTTAAGAAAATTGTTAGTTCAGAGCCGTTTTCACGCAACTGTTCATTTGTGTGCATCCTGACTTTATTTAACCCAGTCTAGATATTTTTAGTCTTTTCCTTTAAGATGCATTTTAATATAATGCGTATGTAAAATAAAATATAGATTATAAATTAAATAATTTATAATGTATATTTTATTTTATTTTATTTTATATCATTTTATACTACCATCCTACAGAAAATTCTAACCAATAATCATATGAATTTTAATACACTGGGGGAATCTGACACGTATGATTGAACTGTATTCTTGTAAGAGAAATGTCACCCTGAAGATGGCCGGATTACCGGCCGAAACAAGTAGGTGGAAATATTGCAATAAATACACACGTGTGCAATTAAGTTCATTGTTTTGGCTCTTGACACACATTACGTAAAGTAATGCACGGTTTATTGAAAGTATTACAATCCATTTTAATATTATTCTCTCATTTACGTCTAGGTTGATTGTTCTGTCATGATGTGTTGCATCGTGTGTTGATGTAGGGTTAAATATTCAGAATATTCTTTCTTACAAATAGAATATAACTCATCCGATTACTCACGTGCATCTATAACCTTTGATGAACTGAAATAGGTGTCAAAATTTAAAAAAAGATAAAGCTCCAGGACAAGATAACATTAACTCAGAGCTATACAAGTTTGCACCAGTAGAGTTTAAACTGAGATTACTACAATTTTTAAACAATATATATATATATATATATATA
>Ga0131853_10011610_pt1 | contig 16136 bp, 15 predicted proteins | sample TergutLab28metaG_FD_92764 | JGI IMG/M metagenome (GOLD analysis project Ga0131853, IMG submission 92764) | Labiotermes labralis P1 segment gut microbial communities from Petit-Saut dam, French Guiana - Lab288 P1 (version 2) (version 2) | ecosystem: Host-associated > Arthropoda: Insects >...
CAGCTACTTCCAGCAGGACGGGCAGGCCGTGTTCCGCTGGACGACGACGAAGATCGCGCCGGTCGCGCGGGAGGCCTGCGAGCGGGCCGGGGTCAAGCCCGAGGACCTGACCGCGTTCATCCCGCACCAGGCGAACCTGCGGATCATCGAGTCGATCGCCCGCAAGCTGGGCATCGACCGCGAGCGCGTCGCCGACGACATCATCTCGGCCGGGAACACCTCGTCCGCGTCGATCCCGCTCGCGCTGAACCGGATGGCCGAGCAGGGCCGCCTCGAGCCGGGCACGCCCGCGCTGCTGCTCGGGTTCGGTGCCGGGCTTTCCTACGCCGCGCAGGTCATCACCCTCCCGTAGGACCGAACGCGCTAACTTCACCCGCGAAGGGGTCCCGGCGACCGCCGGGACGCCGACACCACAACACAAGGAGTGAGAAGTGACCGAGCAGGAGATTCAGGCCGGACTCGCCGAGATCATCGATGAGGTCGCGGGCGTGCCCGCCGACGAGGTGACCCCGGAGAAGAGCTTCGTCGACGACCTCGACATCGACTCGCTGTCGATGGTGGAGATCGCCGTCGCCGCGCAGGACAAGTTCGGCGTCGAGATCCCGGACGAGCAGCTCAAGGACCTCAAGACCGTCCAGGACGTCATCACCTACGTCTCCAAGAACGTCTGACGTCCCTTCCCTCGAACCAAGGAGAAACCCAGTGAGCAGCAACGACCAGGGCAGCGTCGTCATCACGGGCCTCGGCGCGACCACGCCGCTCGGCGGGGACGTCGCGTCGACCTGGTCGGCGATGCTCGCCGGGACCAGCGGCGTGCGGCCGATCACCGAGTCCTGGGCCGACGACCTGCCGGTGAAGATCGCCGCGCCGGCGGCGGCCGACCCGGTGGAGATCGTCGGGCGGGTCCAGGCCCGGCGGATGGACCGGTGCGAGCAGCTCGCGCTCGTCGCGGCCCGCGAGGCCTGGGCGGACGCCGGCGCGCCGGAGGTCGACCCGTTCCGGCTCGGCGTGGCCGTCACCAGCGGGATCGGCGGTATCGGTTCCACGCTGGCCGCCTACGACGCGCTGAACGACAAGGGTTGGAAGCGCATCTCGCCCTACACGGTTCCCATGCTGATGCCGAACGGCTCGGCCGGCTGGATCAGCATGGAACTCGGGGCCCGGGCCGGCGCGCACGCCATGGTCAGCGCGTGCGCGTCCGGCGCCGAGACCATCGGGTACGGGATCGACATGATCCGTTCCGGCCGCGCCGACGTCGTCGTGGCCGGCGGGACCGAGGCCGCGATCATGGCGCTGAACATCGGCGCGTTCGCGGTGATGCGGGCCATGTCCACCCGCAACGACGAGCCGGAGAAGGCGTCCCGCCCGTGGGACAAGGGCCGGGACGGGTTCGTGCTCGGCGAGGGAGCCGGCATCGTGGTCCTGGAGTCCGAGGCGCACGCCAGGGCCCGGGGCGCGCGGGTCTACGCGGTGGCAGCGGGGGCCGGGTACTCGGCCGACGCGCACCACATCTCCCACCCGCTGCCCGACGGCGCCGGGGTCAAGCACGCGATCAACTCCGCCATCGCGGACGCGGGCATCTCCCCGGAGCAGATCGCGCACGTGAACGCGCACGCCACGTCCACGCCCGAGGGCGACCTGCTGGAGGCGGCCGCGATCGCGTCCGCGCTGGGCGAGGCGTCGTCGGGTGTCGTGCTCACGTCCACGAAGTCGATGACCGGGCACCTGCTCGGCGGCTCGGGCGCGATCGAGACCGTGGCCGCGGTCAAGGCCCTAGTGGACCGGACCGCGCCGCCGACGATCAACCTCGATGACCCCGACGAAGCGGTCACTCTCGAGGTCGCCACCAAGGCCCGGTCGCTGGAGCCGCGCGGTGACGCGCCGATGGCGGTGCTGAACAACTCGTTCGGCTTCGGCGGTCACAACGTGACCCTCGTCTTCACCGAGCACACTCCGGCGTAGCCAGCGGGTCATGCGCACCGTTCACGGAAGTGTACGATTCGTAGCGAAGGCCGCCATGCGGCCATGCACGTCGCGGAAGGTACGGTGCCATGACCCGGCTCAACCTCAACCCGGCCGAACTGATCGACGAGGTCTGCCCGGTACGGGAAGTGCTGGATCGCGTGGCCGGGAAGTGGAGCATCCTGATCATCGGAGCGGCCGCTCACGGGCCGATTCGCTTCACCGAGCTGGAGCGCTCCATCGAGGGAATCAGCCGGCGGATGCTCTCGCTGACCCTCCGCAACCTTGAGCGGGACGGCCTCCTGACGCGGACCGTCTATCCCACGGTCCCGCCGCGGGTGGAATACCGTCTCACGGATATCGCGGAGGAACTGCACGAGTCGCTCCTGTCGCTCACGGACTGGGCTCACCGGCACCGCGACTCCATCGTCGCGGCCCGGCACGCCTACGACACTCAGCGCGTGATCAGCGAGAGCTAAGCCGGTCCCCGTGCGGTTCCGCGGGCTCGTCTGCCTGCTCCGGCCCCGGCGCGGGAACGACGACCCGGAGCATCACGGCTCCGACGGCGAGGGCGATGAACTGGCACGCCGCGGCGGCCAGGAATCCGGCGTGGTACCCGCCGAGCAGCGAGGCGGCCTGGCCGTGACCGGCTGCCGTGAGGGCGTTCGTGCGCGAGGCGGCGAAGGCGCTCAGCACGGTCAGCCCGACCGCGCCGCCGATCTGCTGAGTCGTGTTGAAGAGCCCGGACGCGATCCCGGACTCGGCCGGACTGACCGACGCCATGCCCAGTCCCATCATGGCGGGAGCGGTGAGACCGAATCCCAGTCCCATGACCAGGCTCGCGGGGAGGAAGTCCACGCCGAACGTGCCCCCCAGCCGCGCGAACGACAGTACGACGAACGCCGCGACGTTGAGGACCAGTCCCGCGAACAGCACGGCCCGCAGGCCGAACCGGGCGATCAGCCGGGCCGACAGGCCCAGGGAGACAGCCGCGATCACGACCGCGATGGGCACGAACGACAGGCCGGCCTCCAGCGGGCTGTACCGGAGCACTCGCTGCAGGTAGAGCGTGCCGAAGTACAGCAGGCCGAACATGCCCGCGATGACCAGGAACTGCACGACATTCGCCGCCGTCAGGCTCCGCGAGCGGAACAGGCGCAACGGCAGCAGCGGCTCCCGCGCCGTCGCCTGCCGGAAGAAGAAGCCGGCCAGCAGCGCCACGGCGAGCACGCCGAGGACGACGGTCCGGGTAGCTCTCCAGCCGGCCTGCTCCGCGTTCACGATCGTGTAGACCAGCAGCGTCATGCCAGCCGTGACGAGCACGGCGCCCAGGAAGTCCGTCCGCTTGCCGAGTCCCTCTCCGGGGTCGCGTGCGATCACCCGCAGGCCCGCCAGGACTACGACGACGCCGATCGGCAGGTTGATGAAGAAGATCCAGTGCCAGCTCAGCAGGCCCGTGAGGACGCCGCCCAGCAGCGGCCCCACCGCGCCGCCTCCCGCGGAGGCGAAACTGTAGGCCGCGATGGCCTGCGTCCGCTTGCCCTCCGAGGCGAACGTGGTCGCGACCATGCCGAGGATGCAGGCGGAGGCGACCGCGCCGCCGATGCCCTGGACGAAGCGGGCGCCCATGAGCATCCCTTCGCTCGACGCGAAGCCGCAGAGCACGGACGAGACGCTGAACAGCCCGATCCCCGTGAGGAAGACCGCCTTGCGTCCCAGCAGGTCGCCGAGCCGCCCCGCCAGGAGGAGAAGGCCGCCGAACGGAATCACGTAGGCGTTGACCACCCAGACCAGGTCCCCGGAGCTGAAACCGAGGCCGCGCTGCACCGCGGGCAGCGCCACGTTCACGATGTTCTGGTCGAGGACAATCATCATCTGGCCGGTGCACAAGATGGCGATAGTCACCCAAGGGGAAATGGCAGATCGTTGACCGGTGCGGACCACGCGGGTTCCCTCCCTAAGAAATAGCCACTCGCAGGCGCCATCATCGCGGCCCCGCGAAGAAGAAGGAAGAAGGAACTTTTCTGTGACAAGGTCACACGCATGTAACGTGGCTGCCTCCTGAAACTGCCACGAATTGAGCGTGTAGTCGCTCATTCCCTGCCGTCCGCCCAGAACTTCGGTTACCGGGACAGCAGCGAACTCCAAATGGATTCCACCCGGAATCGCGCCCGGCATCCGGTGAATATCAAAATCGTTCAGGCGGGCGGGACCAGGCCGCCGGGAGACCGCGGCGGTGCGGGGGCCGCCGGGGCTTCAGGCGCGGGCGGCTCCGGGGACGCGGAAGGCGCCGCGGGCGGCGGCGGAGGGGCGGGGGGCCCGGGGCGAGCGGGAGCGTGCCCGGCCAGGGCGGCGTAGCGGCGCAGTTCGCGGTCGCGGCGCTCGGCGAGGACGGCGCCCAGGTAGGCGGCCGGCGGCAGCCCCGGCGGCGGCGGAGGCGTGACGACGGCCGAGATGCCCGACGCGAGCTGCAGGCCGAGCTGGTCGCGGGCCGGGACGTGCAGTTCCCAGTAGCGGGACAGGTAGCTGGCGGCCGACGACGCGAGGGAGTCGGGCAGCGCGGACAGGTCCAGGGACGACCTCCAGCCGGCCAGCGCGGGGTCCGGCGGCGGCAGCGGCGCCTGGGTGAAGGCGGCCACGGGAGGCGCCGGCGGCATGCCGCCGGGCGGGACGGGCACGCCAGGCGGCGGGACGGCGCCCGGGGGAACCGGGGCACCGGGATAGCCGGCCGGGGGCGCATAGCTTCCCGGGAGCGGGGTCGGCGCCGCGGACGGAACCCGCTCGCGGAGGACGAAGGTACCGGCGAAGATGTCGCCCAGGCGCCTGCCCTTGACCGAGAACATGGACGCGATCAGCGCGGGCACGCCGAGCAGGGCCCAGCATTCGACGGCGCCCGCCAGCCCGCGGACCAGGGCCTGCCGGAAGCGGACGGGGCCGCCGTCGTCGCTGACCGCCCGCAGGCCCAGGGCCATCTTCCCCAGCGTCTTGCCCCGGCTCAGGGTCTCGAAGATCACCGGGTAGCCGACGAGCACCAGGACGTAGCCCACCACCCACATCGCGGCCCCGGCCGCCTCGTTCGGCATCGCCGACGCGCCCACGGCGATGGCGATCAGCAGCGGGATCTGCACCAGCAGGTCGATGACGTGGCCGAGCGACCGGGTAGGGAACCGGGCGCACGGCAGGTCGACGACAACGGCGTCTCCGGTAACAATTTCCGACACAGAGCAAGCGTAGACCTTTAGAGTTCATTGCGTGGATATCGAGGCGTTCGCCGCAGCGCATCAGGCCGAATGGGACCGGCTCGGCGTGCTTGTCCGGCGCCGCCGGCAGCTGACCGGGCCTGAGATCGACGAACTGGTCCGGCTGTACCAGCGGGCCGGGACGCACCTGTCGCAGCTGCGGGCCAGCGCTATCTCGTCCGGCGCCTCGGACCCGGCGCGGACGGCGCGGCTGTCCGCGCTGGTGGCCAGCGCGCGCTCCGCCGTCACCGGAGTGCATGTCCCTGCCTGGAAGGCGGTGGCCCGGTTCGCGGTCGCCGGGTACCCGGCCGCGGTCTACCGGGCCCGCTGGTGGTGGCTCGGCACGACGGCGGTCTCGCTGGTCCTCGCCGTCGTGGTCGCCTGGTGGATCGCCCGTTCCCCCGGGGTGCAGAACGCCCTGCTGCCGCCGGCCGACGCGCGGTCCCTGGTCCAGCACCAGTTCCAGGGGTACTACACGGCGAACCCGGCGTCCTCGTTCGCGGCCCAGGTGTGGACGAACAACGTGTGGGTCGCCGCCCAGTCCCTCATCTTCGGCATCCTGCTCGGCATCCCGACCCTGTACGTGCTGCTGAGCAACGCTGTCAACGTGGGCGTGGACGCCGGCTACATGATCGGGCACGGCAAGGCGGCACTGTTCTTCAGCCTGATCCTGCCGCACGGGATGCTGGAGCTGTCCGCGGTGTTCCTCGCCGCCGCCGCGGGCCTGCGGCTGGGCTGGACCATCATCGACCCCGGCGGCCGGCCGCGCGGCCAGGCCCTGGCCGTCGAGGGCCGCTCGACCGTCACGATCGCCCTGGGCATGATCGTGGCGCTCGGCGTGTCCGGCGTCATCGAGGCGTTCGTGACACCGTCGCCCCTGCCGGCCTGGGCCCGGATCACCATCGGCGCGGTCGCGGTGTGCGCGTTCGCCGGGTACTCGCTGTGGTTCGGCCGCCGCGCCGTCCTGGCCGGCGAGACCGGCGACATGGAGGAAGCCCCGGACCTCCTCCCCCACGCGTAGCCGCTGCTACAGCCTTCCGGCCGCCTTCAGGGACAGGTAGGCGTCCGCCAGGGCCGGGGGGAGTTTGCCGGGCGGGCCCTCCACCACGGTGACGCCGACGCGGGTGAGCGTCGCGGCGAGCTCGATCCGTTCGGCCTGAGCGCGGGTGGCGGCCGCCGCGGCGTACACCCGGTCCGCCTCGCCCCGCCCCGCGGCCAGCTCCTCGGTTCTCGGGTCGGCGACAGCGCCCACGAGGAGCTCGTGCCGGGCGGCGAGGGCGCGGAGCTCGGGCAGCGGCGTGACCGACGGGTTCAGGTCGGTGAGAAGCACGACAAGGCAGCGGCGGCGCGCGTGGGCCAGGACCGAGCTCGCCAGCAGCCGGCCGTCGGCCTCGGTGAGTTCCGGGTCCAGGGGCGCCATCGCGTCGGTCACCGCCGCGAGGGCCGCGGTGCGGGGCGGGGCCAGGACCCGGGCCCGGATCCTCTGGTCGACGGCGATCAGGTCGACCCGGTCACCGGCCTGGACCGCCAGGGCGGTCAGCAGCTGCACCGCGTCCATCGCCGTGTCCAGCCGCGGGTAGCCCCCGACGCGCCCGGCCGACGTGCGCCCTGTGTCCAGGACGAACACGATGCGGCGGTCCCGCTCGGGGCGCCAGGTCCGGACCAGCACGTCGCCGCGGCGCGCGGTCGACCGCCAGTCGACGGAGCGGACGTCGTCGCCGGTCACGTACTCGCGCAGGCTGTCGAACTCGCTGCCCTGGCCCGGCCGCACGGCCCGGTGCTGCCCGTCGAGCTCCCGGAGCTGTGCCAGCTTGCCGGGCAGGTGCTTGCGGCTGCGGAACGGCGGCAGCGCGCGCACCGTGTGGAGGCTCTTCAGGGACCGCTGGCGGGCCGCGAGTCCGAGGGGCCCGAACGAGCGGATGGTGACCGTGTCGCTGCTGATGTCGCCGCGGCGTTCCGGGTCGAGGACGGTGGTCACACTGCCCTGACTTGTTGCTGTTATCACGACGGAAGTGCGGGGCGGGGCGGCGCGGGCCGACGGCGGCCACGCGGCGCGGACCTGGCCCCGGAGGGTCCGCCGGCCGTGGTTGACGACCGTGGTGGTCACGGTCGCCCGCTCGCCCAGGCGGACCCTCGTGTCACCGGCCCGGGTGACCGTGAGCCGCCGGACCGGGGCGGCCAGGATCAGGTCGGCGATGACCGCGGCGAGCAGCAGCGCGTCGATGATCACCAGTGCGGCGGTCGTCCGGAACGCGAGGACGAGCAGGACGGCGGCGAGGGCGGCGGCGGCGGTCCTGCCGCTCAGGGCCATCGTGTCACCTCGGGACCGGGACGGAGGCCAGGACGCCGTCCAGGACGCCCTCGGGGGTGACGCCCTCCAGTTCGGCCTCGGGCCGGAGCTGGATCCGGTGCCTCAGGGCGGGACGGGCCAGGGCCTTCACGTCGTCCGGGATCAGGAAGTCGCGCCCGGCCAGCCAGGCCCAGGCCCGGCTGGCCGCCAGCAGCGCGGTCGCGCCGCGCGGGGACACCCCCAGGCGCAGGCTGGGCGAGGTCCGGGTGGCCCGGCACAGGTCGACGATGTAGCCGGTGACCGCCGGGTCGACCTTGACCTGACGGGCCTGTTCCCGGGCGGCGTCGAGGTCGGCGGGGCCGGCGACCGGGCGGACCGCCGCCAGGTCGCGCGGGTCGAAACCCTCGGCGTGCCGGGCTAGGACCGCGATCTCTTCGTCCCGGCCGGGCGGGCTGACGATCAGCTTGAGCAGGAACCGGTCAAGCTGGGCCTCGGGCAGCGGGTAGGTGCCCTCGTACTCGACCGGGTTCTGCGTGGCGGCGACGAGGAACGGGTCGGGGAGTTTCCGGGGGCGCCCGTCCACCGAGACCTGGCGTTCCTCCAGCGCCTCCAGGAGAGCGGCCTGGGTCTTGGGCGGCGTCCGGTTGATCTCGTCCGCGAGCATGATGTTGGTGAACACCGGGCCCTCGCGGAACTCGAACTCGGCGGTCCGCGCGTCGTAGACCAGGGACCCGGTGACGTCGCCGGGCATCAGGTCCGGGGTGAACTGCAGGCGCTTGCTGTCCAGGCTGAGCGCGCTCGCGAGGGACCGGGCCAGGAGAGTCTTGGCCGTGCCCGGGACGCCCTCGAGGAGCACGTGGCCGCGGGCCACGAGCGCGACGAGCAGGCCGGTCACGACCTGGTCCTGGCCGACCACCGCCTTGGCGATCTCGGCCCGCACCGCGGTGAGGGCGTCTCTCGGCCCGTCGTGCGTGGCTGCTGGTTCCTGGGGCTGGGGCATCACTGGCGACGTACCTTCCGTTCGAGTTCGTCGAGGTCGTCCGCGAGGGCGACGAGTTCTTGGTCGGAGGCGGGCGCCGGGCCGCCGAGCAGGCGCGCGACCGTGTCCGGGTCCTCCCCCGCGCGGGCGGCGATCGCCCGGGCGATCGCTTCGGTCCCGCCTCCGGAGACTCCGGCCCGGCGGGAGAGGCGGGCGGCGGCCGCGGCCCGCAGTTCGGCGGCGGCACGGTCCCGGGCCCGGCGCGCGGTGTAGAGACGGCCGTGGCCCTCCACCGTCTCCGAGGCCCGGACGACGACCGGGAGTTTCTCGGCGACCAGCGGGCCGAGACGGCGGGCCCGCCACGCCGCCGCCAGCACGAGGGCGATGAGCAGCTGGATCACGATCAGGTAGGCCGGCCACGGGACGAGGCTGGTGAAGCTCCGCTGCCCCTGGGCCTGGCCGCCGCCGTTTCCGCCGCCGTGGCCCGGCGGGACGGTGGCCGGGATGGCGCCCGGCTGCGGGAGCAGCCAGGTGACGGGCCGGGCTTCGCTTCCTCGCAGGAGGTTCAGGGCGAGGGACGCGTCCCCGTTGCCGCCGAGTTCCGCGTTGGTGAGGGGCCCGCTGCCGCCGAGGACCGTGACGGTCCGGTGCCGCGCCGACTCGAAGTAGCGGACGTAAAAGTAGCCGCCGGCCGCCGGGTAGCAGGAGGCCGCCGCGGAGTCGCCGGTTCGCAGCACCGCGCCGCCCGCGTCGATGTTCCCGGCGAGGTTGGCGACCTTGTCGTTGCACAGCGGCGGGGCGGTCAGCGCGTCGGCCGTTCCGCTCGCGTCGGTGGTCACGGACGGGGCGAGCACCCGCAGGGCGGCGGGGTCGGGGTCCGTGACGACGATGTCGCCGCCGAACCGGGCGGCCTGGGCCAGCTGGGCGGCGCTGAACTGGTCCGCGCCCGTGATCAGCTCGACCCCGGGCCGGTGCGCGGTCTGCGCGTTGGCGATCTCGCGGATGACCGGCTGCCCCCGGGCCGCGAGCAGGTCCGACAGGGCGTGGCCGCCGTCGGAGGCGGTGCTGTTCGGGTCGAGGTAGACGGTCTGCGACGGCTGCAGGAGGGCGATGACCGCACCCGCGACGATGACCAGCAGGGCCAGGCCGGCCGGCCAGCGCCAGCGCAGCAGCGTCTGGATGACCTCGGAGCGGGTCTCCGTGGCCGTGCTCACGCCGGGACCGCCGCGGGGGACTGCGCGGGGGCGGCCGGCGCGGTGCGGGCCAGCAGGTCATCGAGGGCCTTCATCCGCTCGTAGCCGTCCCGGGTGCCGGTTCCGTCGCCGAACCGGATCCGGTCGAACAGCCGGGCCGCGTCGGCCAGCGCGGCCGCGTGGTCCGGGAAGCGGGCGCCCGCCTGCGCGGCCACCTCGTCCGCGGTCCGGCCCGTGTCGGGGTGCAGGACGCGGCGTTCCTCGAGGCTGAACGCGACCGCGCGCAGCCGCTGGAGGATGGCCGTGCCGTAATCGCCGCCGGCGGCGGCCTCCTCGGCGGCGGCCCGGCACTGACGGGCGGTGAGCGGGCCCGGGCCCAGGTCCCCCGGCGGGGCCGTCCGGCGGGCCGCCCCGGCCAGGGGCCCGGTCCGCGTGAGGATCACCGCGACGACGAGGACGACCACGGCCACGAGCGCGACCAGCGTCCACCAGCCGCCGGGGGTGGCGTGGCCGGCGCCGGAGAAGATCTTGTTCAGGAACGACGAGATCGCGTGCACGATCTTCTGCGTGACCGAGGTCTGGTGGTACATCCCCCGGGAGAGTTCCCGGCGGGCCTCGCGCTGGGCCGGCTCCCGGGCGATCGGCCCGGCCGAGGTCACCACGCGCCGGGCTCCGGGCCTCCGGGCGGCTGCGTCCCGGGCCGGGGCCCGGTCGGGGCGGGCAGGTTGGTGAGGGGCTGTCCGCCGGCCGCCAGGGACGCCTGCAGGGCGATGTCCATGCCCTCCCGGCGCATCCGCAGGTCCGTGTAGAGCACCGCCACGGCGCCCGCCTTCAACGGCGCGGTGACGGCGGAGGCGATGACGAGGCCGATCGCGGAGCCGATGACGCTCCCCAGGGACGCCCCCGTGAGCTGGACGGCGGCGCCTCCGGCCTGGAACGGAATGCGGAGGATGAGCTGGACGAAGCTGACGATCAGGCTGACCAGGAACATGATCCCGAACACGCGCCACCAGCTGCCGCGGACCAGGCGCCACGAGCGGCCCAGCGCCTTGAGCGGGCCCGTGTGCTCCAGCACGACGACCGGGATGACGAACATCCAGCGGTACCAGAACATCAGCGCGAAGACCGAGGCGGTGAGCCCGATGACGACCCCGAGGAGGACTCCCAGCCACGTCACGTGCGCCGCGGCCAGCCCGAACCCGATGCCGGCGGACAGGGCGACGGCCAGGAGCCACCCGCCCCCGACGAACAGCCCGTACAGCAGCATGCCCCCGATGGTGGCCCAGGCCCGGGGCTTGAACAGCCGCCAGGCGCTGGCGATGGTCTCCTTGCGGCCCAGCACGGCCTGCCCGATCGTTCCGGTCACGAACCCGGTCAGGAGCGAGGTCCCGGCGAACGACACGATCCCCAGGGCGGCGAAGCTCACGCCCGCGAACACGACGCCTTCCGCTGTGGACGAGCCGGAGCCCCGGAGCTGGGGCAGGACCACGAATCCCAGCACGAGCGAGATGGCCGCGGCCAGCACGCCGGTGACCACGGCCAGGATCACGGCCGGGATGAGGATCGGCTTCGGGTTCCACCGGAAGGCGCTGAAGGAGCCGTCCAGGATCTCGCCGAGGGTCAGGGGGCGGAGCGGGATGATGCCCGGCTTCGGCGCCCACGGCCTGCCCGGGGCGGCCGGGTGGGCGTACCCGTACGGTCCCGGCGCCCCGTAGCCGGGCGGCGGCGGGCCGTACCCCGGAGGGGGCGGGGGCACCGGGCCCGGAGGGGGCGGCGGTGGCTGCTGGGGGTTCTGGGGGCGACCGGGAGGATCTCCGGGCGAAGCGTTCCCGCCCCCGGTTCCCTCGTCCCCCGAGTTTTCCGTCACTTCACGCCTCTTTTGTTCATTGGTGACGAAATATGCTTGCATACCGTGCGGCCAAGCGAAATGACTTTTTCTAAAGTACCGCTGAGCCGGCCGGCGAGACCCGGGACGTTCCGGGAAATCTTGCCCGAAAACGCCGAGCGGGACGCCCCCGGGAGGGGGGCGTCCCGCGCCGGGCGAGCGGGTTACTTCTTCGGGATGCCGTCGCCGCTGGGGGCGGGCGGACCGGTCGGCGGGTCGTCGTCGGAGCCGGACGACTTGCCGGAGGCCTTGCCCTTGCCGGAGGCGGACTTCGAACCCGACGAGGAGCTCTTGGCGCCGGACCCCGAGGACTTCGACGATCCGGAGTCCCCGGAGGAGCCCGAGTCGCCGGAGGAGTCCTCACCGGAGTCCTCCTTCTCGGCCTCCGGGCGGGCCTCGGCCAGGAGCTCGGCCAGGCGGGCGCCCCGCAGGCGCCGGAACGTCCGGTGCGCCCGGGCCCGGTCCAGGACGGCGACCTCCAGTTTGTCGGCGGTCAGCTCGGGCGCGGACTGGCCGTTGCCCTGGGCCGCGAGGGCCTCCAGGGCCGCCCCGAGGGCCTCCGACAGCGACATGCCGTCCGAGAAGCGCTCCTTCAGCACCTCGGCCACCTCGTCGGCCTCGCCGCCGAACGCCACGAAACCGGGCTCGTCCGACACCGAGCCGTCGAACGTGATCCGGTAGATCTGGTCGCTGTCCGGCGTCGCGCCGACCTCGGCCACCACGATCTCGACCTCGAACGGCTTGAGGCTGGCGGTGAAGATCTCGCCGAGGTTCTGGGCGTACCAGTTCGCGATGCCCCGCGCGGTCACGTCCGCGCGGTCAAACTGGTAGCCGGTCACGTCGGCGTACGTCACGCCCGCCTTGCGCAGGTTCTCGTACTCGTTGTAGCGGCCGACGGCGGCGAACGCGATCCGGTCGTACAGCTCGCTGATCTTGTGCAGGGCGCTGGACGCGTTCGGGGCCACCATGAGGATGCCGCCCTCGTACTGCAGGGTCACGCAGCTGCGGCCCCGGGCGACGCCCTTGCGCGCGTAGTCGGCCTTGTCCCGCATCGCCTGCTCGGGCGATACGTATCCAAACGGCATCGTCACCGCGGGAGTTCCTTTGCTACCTCGTAGGGACTTCGACCTAGCTAAGCGGGGCGGACGGGCCGTCGGGCGCGCCCAGCCGGCCGGACACGACCTGCTGGGCGATCTCGGCGGTCTCGCTGTCGGGCAACCGGTGGAAACCGTCAGCGGTGATGGTGGACACGACCGGGAAGATCTGCCGGGTCAGGTCGGGCCCGCCGGTGGCCGAGTCGTCGTCGGCCGCGTCGTACAGCGCCTGGACGACGGCCAGCACCACGTCCTCGGACGACATTCCGTCGCGGAAGAGCTTCTTGAGCGAGCTCTTGGCGTAGACCGACCCGGAGCCGATCGAGGCGTACCGGTGCTCCTCGTACGGCCCGCCGACGACGTCGTAGCTGAAGATCCGGCCAGTGCCGGCGTCCTCGTCGTAGCCGGCGAACAGCGGGATCACCACGAGGCCCTGCATGGCGCCGCCGATGTTGCCGCGGACCATGTTGGCCAGCCGGTTGGCCTTGCCCTCCAGGGAGAGGGTGCGGCCCTCCATCTTCTCGTAGTGCTCGAGCTCGACCTGGAACAGCCGGGCGAACTCAAGGCCGAGCGAGCCGGTGCCCGCGAAGCCCATCGCGGAGAACTCGTCGCTGCGGTGGATCTTCTCGACGTCCCGCTGGGCGATCACGTTGCCCATGGTCGCCCGCCGGTCGCCCGCGAGGACGACGCCGCCCTCGCACTCGGCCGCCACGATCGTCGTGGCGTGCCGCAGCCCTTTGATGGCCTCGCTGGGGTCCGGCCCGAGCTCCGCCGAACCCGGCAGGAGGTCCGGGGCGTAGGACGTCAGGAAATCCGTGAAGGACGGAATCCGCGCCGTCATGAAGTCCGCCGTGCCCCGGCGGACGCCGTCAGAGTGAGTGCCCACTCCGCCTCCCTGCTGAAGCTGACTGCGATGTACCAGAGCAGACACTACCGAAAATTCCCTGGGGGCTCACTGACCGCCCTTCTGCACGTAGGAGCGGACGAACTCCTCCGCGTTCTCCTCGAGCACGTCGTCGATCTCATCGAGGATGGAGTCGACGTCGTCAGTGAGCTTCTCGTTGCGCTCGGTAACTTCCTCGGTGGAGACCGCCTGGTCTTCCTCGGTCTCCTCGGAGCGCCGCGTCGTCTGCCGCTGGCCGCCGGTGTCCTTCGTTGCCATCCGTGTACCTCCGTCACTCGGGGGTGACCCCCACCCAACGTTATCCTCGCCAGGTGAGGGCCCGCCCAATCCTCGGCGAGGCATTTGGTTCAAGTTGGGCACCAAGTTACTGCCGGGGCGCCGCTCCGCTAGTCGTTCGTCAGGGCGCTGACCAGATCGCCGGCCGTGCGGCAGCGGTCCAGCAGGCCGCCGACATGGGCCCGCGTGCCGCGCAGCGGCTCCAGCGTCGGCACCCGCTGCAGCGACTCCCGGCCCGGGATGTCGAAGATCACCGAGTCCCAGGACGCGGCGGCCACCGACTCGGAGTACTGGCTCAGGCAGCGGCCCCGGAAGTAGGCCCGGGTGTCCTCCGGCGGGTTGTCCACCGCCCAGGTGATCGCGTCCTCGTCGGTGAGCCGGACCATCCGGTCTCGGGCCACGAGGCGGTTGTAGAGCCCCCGGCCCTGGCGCACGTCGGAGTACTGCAGGTCGAACAGGGCCAGCTTGGCGTGGTCCCAGGACAGGTTGTCGCGGCGCCGGTAGCCCTCCAGCAGCTCCAGCTTGGCCACCCAGTCCAGTTCCCGGGACAGCTGCATCGGGTCATCCGCCAGCCGCGTGAGCACCGACTCCCACCGGTCGAGCACGTCGGCGGTGACCGGGTCGACGTCGGAGCCGTACTTGTCCTCGGTGTACTTGCGGGCGTGCTCGAGGTACTCGGTCTGCAGCTGCACGGCGGTCAGCTTCCGGCCGTCCCGCAGCGTGACCAGGTGCTTGAGCGACGGGTCGTGGGAGACCGCGCGCAGGTCGGCGACGGGCGAGTCCACCGTCAGGTCGACGGTGAGGAACTTGTCCTCGATCATGGCCAGCACCAGGGCGGTGGTGCCCATCTTCAGGTAGGTGGCGAGCTCGCTCATGTTGGCGTCGCCGATGATGACGTGCAGCCGCCGGTACTTCTCCGGGTCGGCGTGCGGCTCGTCCCGGGTGTTGATGATGGGCCGCTTCAGCGTCGTCTCCAGGCCGACCTCGACCTCGAAGAAGTCCGCACGCTGGGAGATCTGGAAACCGGTCCCCCGGCCGTCGGCGCCGATGCCGACCCGGCCGGCGCCGCACACGACCTGCCGGGTCACGAAGAACGGCGTCAGGTGCCGCACGATGTCCGCGAACGGCGTCGAGCGGCGCATGAGGTAATTCTCGTGGGTCCCGTAGGACGCGCCCTTGTTGTCGGTGTTGTTCTTGTACAGCTGGATGCCGGCGGCGCCGGGCACGGTGGCCGCCTTCTCCGCCGCTTCCGCCATGATGCGCTCGCCGGCCTTGTCCCAGATCATCGCGGACAAGGGGTTCGTGCACTCGGGGGCCGAGTACTCCGGATGCGCGTGGTCGACGTAGAGCCGCGCCCCGTTGGTCAGGATGACGTTGGCCAGGCCCAGGTCCTCGTCGGTGAGCTGGGTGGAGTCAGCCGTCTCCCGGGCGAGGTCGAACCCGCGGGCGTCACGCAGCGGGTTCTCTTCCTCGAAGTCCCACCGGGCCCGCCGGGCCCGCGCGGCCGTGGCCGCCTGGTAGGCGTTGACGATCTGCGATGAGGTCACCATCGCGTTGGCACCGGGCTGACCGGGCACGGAGATTCCGTACTCGGTCTCGGTGCCCATGACCCGCAGCACGCTCATAACTACTCAGCCTAATGCGTGCGGGCGGGCACAGGGCCCGCCCGCACGATGATTGATAGGGATTACAGGTACTGGCCGGTGTTGGCGACCGTGTCGATGGACCGGCCGGCCTCGGTCCCCTGCTTGCCGGAGACCAGGGTCCGGATGTAGACGATGCGCTCGCCCTTCTTGCCGGAGATGCGCGCCCAGTCGTCCGGGTTGGTGGTGTTGGGCAGGTCCTCGTTCTCGCTGAACTCATCGACGCACGCCGTGAGCAGGTGCGAGACCCGGATGCCCTTCTGCCCGGTGTCGAGGAACTCCTTGATGGCCATCTGCTTGGCCCGGGCCACGATGTTCTCGATCATGGCGCCGGAGTTGAAGTCCTTGAAGTACAGGACCTCCTTGTCGCCGTTGGCGTAGGTGACCTCGAGGAACCGGTTCTCCTCGGTCTCGGAGTACATCCGCTCCACGACCCGCTGGAGCATCGCGTCCACCGCGGCCTGCTCGGACCCGTCGTGCTCCTTCACGTCGTCGGGATGCAGCGGCAGGCTGGAGGTGAGGTACTTGGAGAAGATGTCCTTCGCCGACTCGGCGTCCGGCCGCTCGATCTTGATCTTGACGTCCAGGCGGCCGGGCCGCAGGATCGCCGGGTCGATCATGTCCTCGCGGTTGGAGGCGCCGATGACGATGACGTTCTCCAGGCCCTCGAC
>Ga0131853_10011611_pt1 | contig 16135 bp, 15 predicted proteins | sample TergutLab28metaG_FD_92764 | JGI IMG/M metagenome (GOLD analysis project Ga0131853, IMG submission 92764) | Labiotermes labralis P1 segment gut microbial communities from Petit-Saut dam, French Guiana - Lab288 P1 (version 2) (version 2) | ecosystem: Host-associated > Arthropoda: Insects >...
GATATAGGTGTTTTGGGTTATATCGTTATAGTTTGACCTAAGGAACACTCTCCCGAAGTTAGGTCCTTTCCTCCTGGGACACCCTGTATATATATATATATATATATATATATATATATATATGCACATACAAACACATATATGAAAGTAAATAATATGGACAATCAACATGGCAACAGGTGAATACGCACGCACGCACGCACCACCGACATGTTTGTATACGGAAACCTACGCTCAGAAATTCAACCGCGCGACTGACAAGCACTGACATAAAAAACGACTCACTGACTACCTACTTAGCTCCACGGAGCAGAGTCCTTCTTGACAATCTAACGGTTCCCGACCCAGTAAAGACATTGACCGCATTTTACGTAACCCGAAGGTTCATTACCGCGTTCACACGAGCTCGTCACGTGTCTATCCTCAGCCAGATCAATCCACTCCATGACCCACACATCCCACAACTTGAAAGTCCGAAGCTCCTAGGTGTTCAAATTCAATTTCGGGATATATAAAAATGACACCTTCCCAGAATTTCAACTGACCCACCTTTTGCGGTACAATGCCACTAACTTTGAAGGTGATGCGACAAAAAGTTTACATTCCCTACAATAGCGTTTTGGGCCAAAAAACAATGTCTCAACAAAATTTATAGAAATTGTTTTAACCTTTTCAAGGCACTGTGTGATTAAGATCGTAGGCGAAAATTTCCGGGTCAAATAAATAAATAAATATCAAACACGCGAATCACATCTGTCAGCTATGGAAAAATTTCTTGAAGGGCTCGGACCTCTCTCATATAGTTCGTAATGTACGAACACATATAAGCATACAAATTTCGGAAAAAAGAACTTCCTTGAGCAGCAGCAGTCACTCAGCTAGTCAATAAACTCTCCGCATTTTATGAAACGTGCAGGTTCATTACAGAATTCAAAAGATTCTGTGACGGAAGATATACGAGTCCACGCAATATTATCAGAATTTATTTCTTTATGATATAATATTATTTTATTTTATCTCATAACTGCAGTCAGTCACATCCTGTCAGCTCGCTTAAATTATGAAGCAGCTGCAGTCGCTATGAACACCTGTCACAATACCAAAACACACAGAAAGCGCAACAGCTCATAATACTAAACTTTGTTACAGCTCTTTTTTTGAATGTTTTGCTGACCGTGCATTTCAGTATAATCTTAGCAATTAACCAACTTACTGCACACATTCTTGTTTTATAATAAGTTTATTATATGCCTTTACACCTTTCGAGCACTATGTGCTCATCATCAGGAGGTCAAAATTGTATTACACAGCATCTTGTATCATCACACCTGTAGGTGACCGTCCCGTGAGTCCTCTCTCAACCTGTGCACCGGACGAACACCTACAGGCGTGATGAAACCACATGCTGTATAATACAATTTTGACCTCCTGATGATGAACACATAGTCCTCGAAACATGTAGAGGCATATAATAAACTTATTATAAAGCAAGAATTTGTGCATTAGGTTGGTTAATTACTAAGATTTTGTTAGAGCATTCTTAGTGACAGAATAAAGGCGGAATTGTGGCCTCCTTGTTCACCGGACATACAACCACGTGGCTCGTACCTGTGGGAAATGTTAAAGGGCAGAGGGTGTATCTATAACCCTCGCAGTGAAGACTGTCTTTAAAAAAAAGTTATACGTAGTGCATTCTGTTTCACCAACAGAAATCCGACGTTCAATAAACAACTTTTTATAAGATGTGACACGAGAGTGAAGTGCAGTGAATTAAAACGCCTGAACCCCAACCCACGGAACACTGGAAAAGCGGCTAGGGCTGCGCTGCCTTCGGTCACGCGGCACGGTCTGAGGGAAAAGTGGCTGCGAGATGTCAGATAAAATAAAGCCCCTTTATAATATTATTGTGCCATCAGAGGCCTCCCAAATGGTTTCTTGCTTCCGGTTTTGAGCCCCCATATTTGTACTCACTTCTCACAGCTCCTCTGTGTAACACGACACGAAGACCTCAGTGTCATTAGAATGACATTCTTTAAACACTACTATGCTCGAAACTTCTCAACGCACATTTATTCCAGCATCATGCCTGTCTTTCTCTTGTTGCTCATAATCGCATGGATACAAAAATATATAAATATGTTAATATATTAACAATTTTACAGTTAGCAACAAACTTATATGCCAATGAAACCGGCAGTTCGGGTTCCAACACTGAACATGTTAATTATGAGATTTATTTATTTATTTTCGGCTTACAAATTGGGGTGATGTGTAAACCGTCTGGCATTAGAAATTAACGAGAAAAGGACGGTGGCGGCAGGGACACGTCGCGGTGTGTCTTGGTGAGATCCCACACTTGGCCGATCTTGAAGCCATAATTCGTCCAGTGGAAGGATACGTAGTAACACGCCCCCAAGATATTCGTTCATTGAAAGCCTGGGGTCTCGCAACTTAAAATAGAGCGTTCGGCCGCGCCGTTTGGTTTAGGCAGTTAGGTTTCAACTTTTAAAAAGTAAAATTCGGCCAACTGAGGACGGCAAAATACACGTTTCGGCCAATGAGAATACGTCAGCATCAGGAGTGAAGATTTATTTGTAAAGCAGACCGAGAGATATGAGGTCGAATGGAGGGCACTATTTTGGTACGTCGGATTCAGAAGAACTCTTGGCTTCTTCGCCTACAAAAAAAATATTGGTATGCCACAACAAAATTTGGGGGACCGCGGTGGCACAGCGGTTAAGGTACTGTGCTGCAAATCGGAAGGTCGGTGGTTCGATCCCAGATGGTGTCATTGGAATTTTTCATTGACATAAAATCCTTCCGACCGCACTATAGCTCTGGGTCGACTCAGCCTCTAACAGAAATGAGTACGAGGAGCATTCCCTGGGGGTTAAGGCGGCCGGTGCGTAAGGCCTGTGTCGTCATGAAATCTGGGAACCTTAACTTCCTGGAACCCTCTGGGCCACTCGAGGCCTGTAACGGGATTGCTTTACCTTACAACAAAATTTATAACTCCAAATCGATATACTTATGCAAAAGATAAGGAAAAATTCGTTTTGCTGTTGGAAATTTAACCTACGTCGTTACTGATTTGATTAAATAGACAAACATAAACAAAACACACGAACAACATAAACCGCTTAACCAAAAAGATGAAACATACTTAAATAAGTAAATCAAAGGCAAAAAATTATTAAAGTGACGTTCAGCACAACTACGCAACGTGCCATGAATGTGTATTGAGTAGTGTAGCACAACTCCACGCATTCTGAACTTCGCTACTAATTAGGAATAACTGACCATTTCTAAACAAGTTAGAAAGTGTCTGAGGGCCATTACCATTTCTTTCGCGTTCGCTCTGTTACTTCCTTCCTAATCCTATATTCTCATTACTCACAAAAGCTTCCAAAGCAGTCTACAAGCAATCAACACTCTTACTTCGTCCTGTGTGACGACAGTCAACTGTTCCTCCGCCATCTGTGGCCCTGCCTTGATTCCTGCACTTATCCTGTTAAAGTCAAGATATCGCATTTCTTGTACTTCTCTCGTAAACTGAGAGATGTTGTGTTTCCCGTACTTATCTCGTCAAGATCGAGAGTTGCGATTATCTGCAGTATTTCTTGCTTTAAAGTCGATTGCTTAGAGAGTGGATTGTTTCTCAGGCTTCAGTTCGTCCCCCAAAGAGAACAATATCTCCGTTATGAACACAACTGACCTAAATGCTCACGAATGTTCATGTAAAGAGTTATTTATGTCCGATTTTGATCAAAATCGGAACAAGCAGACAAACTAAGAAAACAAAACAAAACAAAACAAAACAAAACAGTGTGGTGAGGATTCGTGCTGTTTGAGGCGGACAGACGGACGGACATGGCGAGGCTAACAGTCGCTTTTAGCAACAAATCTGGGAACACGCAAAAAAAAAAAATTAAATGGCCCATCAACTGACAAAAAATAACAATAGGCTATATGTAACACAGAAGAGAATCTTGCAATATTACATATTTCACAAAATCTCCTCCTTCAAATGTACAATAATAAACTTAGACACAATGACCATACATTAAGCAAATTCTTCTATTCACGGTCTTCCGATTCATTTCCAGACGTTGAAATTAGGAATTATGCAAGTAAGTGAAAGAAGAGTGTAATCACACATAGATTATATGCATATACAGACTATATTAAACACGAGATGGCGAGAAGGTGGGTCTCGTTAATACCTCAGTATACTGTGTTACTTTAGGGACAGATTTCAGACGTTTTACTTTTAAATTGTAATTCAGTACATGCCACTGGAACATATAAAGTCACAATTAAAAGAGAGACGAACTGTTCTAAAGGTCTATAACAATGTTCGTAAATCCCTCGCCAAGGAAATTCCAGTAACAACATAAAACAGTCATTATCTCCAACATGGCGGGTACATAGATGTATAAAATTAAGATCTAAAAAGAAAAGTGCTAAATCGAATAAAAATTAAGTAATCGCTCAAAGTGCTGAAAAGCACGCTTCGTCACTGATGCTTTCAGCAGCAGCTGCACAGAGGGCAGCAGTGACCTAACAAGTACTCGAAACTCAGGCACTAGTGGGGAGATACAGAGCTCATATCTTTCATTCTTTCGTTTAATACAATGGAGTTGGTGTTGCTATGCGAAATTCTTCCATCATCGCAACTCCAGCATGAATCAAAATACAAAAACGACACGCAATGTACGCATAACGCAACATTCAGGCGCGTTCGCGTAATCACAGTTGCCGTCGAAAAGCATAAGTATTAAGTATTATGAGTGCGTGTCTGTGTTCTTGCCTTAGCTATCCGGCATGCCAATCGCGCTTTTCTGCGCCGTATTGTATCGCCACAAGTGACCTCTCTGTCTCTACCAATTTTTTCCACACCACCTCATAAACGACGCCATTTTCGGGAAAAACATTGTTGAACATAAAATTGTGTTTTAAATTCATGGACAGCTTGTTTCTGAAACATTTCTGTCAACGAAGACACCCAGATGAAGTTTTATAAAGTTGCAGCTAGGCCAACACTACTTTATGGTAGCGAAGCATGGGTAACCACGAAGCGAGACATGATTGGCCTAGAAGCGGCAGAGATGGGCTTTCTAAGAAGTGTGAAGGGATACACAAGACTAGACAAAATAAGCGAAATCATAAGAAAAGAACTAGAGATCCCTGGAATACAAGATGTAAGAACCAAATACAAACAAAATTGGATCAACCACCTTGAAAGAATGGATAACAACAGACTCCCGAAACACGCCCTCAACTCCAGACCCCGAGGACGAAGAGACTGTGGACGCTCCAGGAAAGGATGGCAACGCGTCGATGCCAGAACAGGTCATACGACCTAACCCATGGAGGCAGATGATGATGATGACGAAGCATTCAACATGATATTATCACAAATGTAGATAGATCGTCATGCACAGTACCCGTTATTCTTATCAGATTTTAATCAAACATGAATTTTCTCCACAGATCTCCGAAAACTCCTCAAATACCAACATTTCATGAAACGCCGCCCAGCAGTAGCCGAGATGTTCCATGTGGACAGACAGACGGACTGATAAGACAAGGTTAACAGCCACTTTTCGCTACTTCACTAACGCGGCTAAAAACATTACACGTTTTACGACCACAAAATCGCCGTTCGATGCCGTGCGAAAGTGCAGACTTTTCTCTTCATCATGGCCCTTGGGGTCCACTCTTCCACTTAACCAGTGCAGCACTACCACACATCTTCACGAATGGGTGCATAAATGAGTACAGTCGTTACGCCAGCTGAAGTGAAAACAACAGGAGGTACATAACGCGGTCTAGAACTTCAGACAGTAACACTATATAGTTTAGCCGACGAATGTTAATCTGTCGCCATTCACTCTACCGCCAAATTGAAATTAGCCTAGCAAAAGTGGAACGGTTATTGTAGGTGGTCAGGTTCCTTCTACTGGCCAATCCCTACTACACGACCAACCACTTGCATAATGTTTTGATATGATTACCTTCATGAAATTAATAAAAACAATGGGCCCAAGTGTTGAAATGCAATGTTAAATATCTTTTCATTTTATCCTGTTTGTACGCCCATTTAACAACGCATACTGTGGTCTCCTCGGTTAAACACCGTGTAGTCTGGCGAGGGTGTATCAATATTTCGGCGGACCGTTACGTTACCAACCGCCATATAAAGATGTGCCACTAAAATCGAGGCAGGATTTTCTTCGATGAAGTCAGTAGCCCTTTCCAAGACAACCAGGTGGCATACCCCAGAACACCACAAAACGAATCTTCACAGACTTCAGAACATCACATCTCTTCACTGCACGACGCTCTTCACGTTCACACACACGGACAATATAGCATCAAACGACAGTTCGTGTTGAGGCGCTTGTGCGCAGTCGCCAGAAATGGCTATTAACTTCATGCACGTCCGTCTGTGCGCGGTTCCCACTGGACGGACTTATGTGTGAAATTTGATATTCAGACCTTTTATGAAAATATGGCGAAAAAATTCAAATTTGATTAAAATCGGACAAAATATCGGACACTGTACATGAAAACGTAAGTATGTTTCATTGTTTCAGGCGACATTACATAGAAGCGCTCTCTCCGACTGAAATAGTATCAGGCTGTTAGACAGTCCGTCCATCTCTCTGCCTGTCTGTCCGCATGTATCAGCATGGCTGCCAATGGACGGATTTACGTGAAGTCATAGAGGGGACTTGTATGAAATTGCGTAGAGAAAGTATAAATCACACGAACGCGCCACAATGTTACGTTACAAGTTCATTGCCTCTATTGTTCAATAAATAATTTGAGACAGAGTGGTTGCAAGAAATCTTGCCGTGTTTTACGGTACTGCCTGGAAGAATTCAGGATAACAACAAGCACAAAATTAGGGATGGGGGCAAAGTCTTGAAATGTCAAGGGCACAAGACAACAGAAGGTTTGCACCGAACTTTGGGAGTCAATGACATTGAATGTTTGTATGTTTGTACGTACGTATGTATGTATGCATGCATGCATGTGTGTGTACGTACGTACGCACTATGTATGTATGTATTATTATGTATGTGTGTATGTATGTGCGTACGTACGTATGTATTACGTACATATGTATGTATGTACGTACGTATATATGTGTGTGTGCATATATATATAATATGCACATATAAATAAAAACATACACACATACACCTAAACGTATCACAAACGACCGTACCGTACAACGGTTCACTGGCTGTTCGACGCATGACCAGCGGCAGGTTCCTTCTGCAGCAGGACACGGAGGAATATAGACAAGAGCAGTCAGTCGCCAAGAACTTCCCACAGTACGTAGCATTCACTGAGTACTGGTTTCTTCTAGCAAGTGTCACATGTAACAGATCGCTCGGAATCTTAAAATGTTTCAGTTGCAAAAAGACACGTCATTAGTCAAAACAAGACTTGATCCAGTAAGTATTGAACTAAACGCGAGTAAACATACGACTTGGCACATTGCTCACCGACGGACTGGACAGCCCAAACACGGCTCACTCACACATGCAGCATACTATTTAGAATCTCGATAACGGAACGACTATGAGGACCAATTCAGGCTTATCGTGGTTTTCTGCATTCCTTACAGAAATAACTGTGGGCTGTTATAAAGCAGACCACAACCGATTTGTCCGGTATGAATATTTGCTTGTGGGCCTGTGGGCATGTACGTATGTATGTATGTATACATGTATGTACGTATATATATATATATATATATATGTGTACGTATGTAGGTATGTATGTATTATGTATTTAAGTATGTATGTATTATGTATGTACGTACGTGTGTATGTATGTATGTACGTACGCATGTACGTATGTATTATGTATGTATGTATTTACGTATGTATATGTGGATGTATGTCTTTATGTATGTATGTATTATGTATTTACGTATGTATGTATTATGTATGTACGTAGTATGTATGTACGTATGTTTATGTATATACATATTTACTTGTTATCCTACCATTATCCTACGGTAGGCTACCCTCCCTGTGCACATCCATCCACAGATACAGAAGCTGATCCTCTACATGTGCACAACTGTCGGCCGCGACCAAACTGCTAGTCCCAGTACCTGCGCTTTCCCGCAAAGCTGCGCTTCTAGCAGCCCAAACAAAATGCAATCTGAGTGAAATGGGCTATCCTGCGTACAAGTAAAAGAATCGCACTTCAGCAGTTACACGTGTTTGGCTGCTTTCCGTAACATAAAGCACTAGTGTAATTTCCGTTGTTAATTCTGCGGAAAAACTTGCAGATTCCGACCCCCAGCTATGACTTGCACAAACTGTCCACTCATCCACCATACGCAACATAACATCTGACGGCAAATGTAAAATTAGATCTCACTGACTGCCTAATTTACGTAACTTCTTTCGGTACAGCCCGCGAATGCAAAACCGAACGAAGGACAGGCACACGCCACGCATATTACTACTACTGTTACAAAAGATGAACTCGTCTCTGTCCACACCACGAAGACACACAGGGGGAGCAGAGGCATAGATCCAGTCATTCGTAACCTCTGCGCAATATTCAGGTGAGTGGTCAACCTCAAGACCGAGAAATAATCCCGGTACCCTGCGAAATGGAAGCTGTTTGTGCCCCAGACCCAGTCGAGACTTTTTTTTTTGAAGATGAGAAAAATATCTTTCACCTGCCGGAATTCGAAACGCAGGCCGTCCATCCCGTGGCTTCGCCACTCTACCGAACACGCTATCCCGGCTCTCTCTGTTACCATCGGTGTCTCGTCTCGTTCTTATTTAGTACCTACGACACATACTCTTGCACAACACGCACACAATCATACGTCACAACCTGTTATACGGGGCTTTCTTAACGCGGAACTGAGTACCGGATTGCACAACGGACTGCCCTGTCGGTCACCGTGCGGCCAGTGTCGTCCGCTTTACAGCGAGGAGCACTGCAGGCGCACCGTTCAGTACACCAATGCAGCTACAAGCTGTACAGCCTGTATTTGCGGACAGGTGCTTTCTCAAGGTTTTAGAATTCCATCCACTTCTAGTGTTTCGAATAGAACACAACAATCCCAAAGCTGGATCAGTTTTCGCTGTCAGGCGAAAAGGTAGCCAGGTACCTTTGCGTCTGCACACAGAACTTTTATCAGGAACGTTTCGACCAAAGCAAGCAGAGTCGGTAAAACCAACAGCCAACTCTCATCCTTAATCGATACTACTGAGTGTGTCCTAGCAGGTGCTTCGTATACAATGTCATCATGGCGGTTTTGTACGCTTATGCTGCTTCAAGATGTGCCTCGATGTGACACTTCTTAGGTGGAAACGTCACCCAGTGGTCATACGTAGTTATTAACAATGCGTCCCGCAGACATGCAGGTCAGCTATCAGTAAGTGTGATTAATCTCAGGTCTTGAGCAATACACCTTGCACGACTGACGCTTACACTAGTAGGTCAAAAGCACTGACGCAACAACAATAGAATTTCAATTCAATTAAATTCTGTGTGCGTTAGTAATGTTCCCTTTGCATGATCCAAGCTCTGCCTTATTAGAAAACGAGGTTAATTTATATCCAGACAGAACAGGATTTCGTGAAGGCACCATTTCCTTTTCATAATAATTGATTTCATCCTACTGTTTACATGCGCCCTTTGCATTGCTATGACAGCCGTGTCTGTCTGTCTGTCTGTCTGTACATCAGTCCACACGTCATCCAGTTTTCTTCACGTCACGACCGAAGGTTTCACAATTTGGTGACCGAAACTGTTTTAAAGCGTGGGAAGATTTTTTTTTTAAATTTCGTTTCCACCACACGAATATTACCCGCAATTGATTTTATGTTCAAAATTAAACACGTAAGGTTTAAAAATCCTTCGCTAAGCGAAACACAAGGTATATATAGTAACACAGATCTAGTACGGCTCTATCAATATTGTATATAATTAAAGTCCTTGTAAAATCAATCCGGGTTCGGCACAGAGGAGCACTAGGAACAGGGGCAAAGAGAGTGTTTTAAAGAACGGATATGTCCAGGCGTGGAGGTAACCAGGAAGGTCTGCTTAAGAGACCATGACTTGATCGTTCTTTTACACTGCAGTAACCAACGACTTATTTCTTATCCATAGTGCTTCATAAATGGAAAAACAGGATTTTCATGTAATATGTTTTCTTTTGGGTAATTCCCCGGCGTCACATACTTCATCCATCTGCCTATGAAGATGGAACCGATAGAGGGTTCCGAAACGTCGGCTATTAGCTTTGTGACGCCGGGGAATTACCAAAAAGAAAACATATTACGTACAGGACACGGCGAAAGCTTAAAATCAAGGATTTTCATGATTTGGTCTGTCCATCAGATTGAATGCTGGGGTAGTACACCCAGCCCTTGTTTTGAGCCTTAGTTGCGTTGCTGGAAAAGTGGGCGTGAATCAAAAAAGTTGTAAATGAAAATAATATTCCCATACAAACACTTACATAACTGTAACTAAACCAGACGAAGGGCGTTAAACCAAGACTGAGAGAGCGCTAATTATGAAACGGTGGAAATTGGAAATGGGCCTTAATGCAAAAGACGTATAACAAACAGATGTAAAAGAAGTGCTGGGTGTACAATAAATGGACAATATTAAGGCACTAGTGTGCTTTCTTTCCACACCATTGCCACTTTTCATCCGCACTGTATTCAGCATGTGACAAGGTGTCGTTAAATACACCAACAAAATACTCATTACCTCGCTGTTACGGTATTATTGCCACACGCTGCAATGCTGACAGAATTACCGACAGGTGTGACACAAACCGCCTTCTTACGGTCCGTTTCACATTACATCTCTACCAGAATTTAATAACTAGGTATTTATTCCATACACGGGACAATAATAAATCCGAACTGCAATCACAAAGTGCTAGCAGTAACGCTGCACTAAATTCGCTGAACGCTGGGTACCAGTCAAGACCAAGTGCTTCTATGTTCATTTAATTTTGCCTATATTGAGAGGCTCATGTGCGGTCCCGTACTGCAAGCTACGTAACGAAGGCATTTGAGACCGAAGCGTCTAAAATATCCGATTTTAGGTTTCCACGGTAGCTTCTAAACAGTTTATGACCTTCTCTTGGCTTCTACTTCGTGTAGTTCAGACGTTTCGGAGAAACATACTACCTACATCTTCAGGGCGAATAGAGAGGCAGTACGTTCTACCTAAACGTCTGAACATTCATATACCACACGGCACCGAAGCAAAAAAAGACCACGAATTGTACAAGTATTATATAACATCAGAAAAAGAGTGGAACAGCAGGATAGAGAATATTACGTAGCGTCGAAATTCAAATTATGAATTTTTCATTAAATATTATTTGCGTGATTAAATGAAAGAATGTGAGATCGATACACATGTAGGTCGCAAGGTTAATATGATGCATGCACTGTATTTTATTCGGAAAGCTGAAAGGATGTACTAGCAAAAGTAATAGGATTTTTATATGTTCCATCTCCCGCACATTAATCAGATCCGTAATATATATATTCTTTTGGCGCAACAGCCTCTCCCCCCCCCCCCCACCATTGGGCCAGAGCTTCCTCATCCACGAGGTTTCTAGATCACACACAACGACGCAACACAGCCGGTAGGACTCCTCTGGACGAGTGATCAGCTCGTCGCAGAGACCACAGAGACAACAAAACAGACATCCATTCCTTCGGTGGGATTCGAACCCATAATTTCAGCAGGCAAGCGGCGGCAGACATGCGCCTTAGACCGCGCGGCCTCTGGGACCGGCACCGTAATGTATAAATAACCAAAAAATGTACCTCGACTTTTATGATGTATTTCATTCACTAACTTCTCACCAGCATGTTTCGGCCTGCCATCTTCAGGGTGACATTATTACAAGAACACAAAGGTACAAATGGGGTTAGCTGTGTCGCCGTCACTCAGTTGCAATTAAAAATTATTATAATTTCAGTTAAAATTGTATAAGTAATATAAATATAGGTTAATAATGGGTAATGATTAAAATCTTGAGTTAAAATTGTTTAGTGCATATGGAGTGATGCCTGATGTAGTGATGTGGTGAATTTTAATGTAGCGTGTGGGTGATGTGTAGACGGTGTGGACATGGACAGCATTCGTTAGGCTCAGAGACGGAATAACGACCCTTGAGTTCCGCTGAACACTGCATGTCTTTTGGCGTATCTAGTCTTAACATTAACCAGAAACTTCACAGATACTGCAGTACGTCAACAGACATGCATTCGTTGGAGTGCGCAAGAATATGAACTCATCGATACGTGCGCAAACTAAGACAGCCTACAGAAAGGAACTACGTTTTCTATTTTATATCCATTCACGTGACTTTCCCCAGGCTGTCACAGTCATGAATTATTCTAGGCAACACAACATTCAAAAGCTTCCCGTCTACTGGCATTATGTTGGCTCTTCCTCCCGGCAATGTATACGATTTATTGCAGTGTAAGATGTGGTGTTATCACGAGGTTTGCAGAGCCCATGCATCAAATTCTGCGTCTGTAAGCGGCATATGGCACCGATAGCACACACACACACACCGTCACACAGCCTGACTGAACAAGCAGGCCTACTGCGATTTAGGACATCATTACAACTGGCATTATTCACAGGCCTTACTTCGGTCGTTGAATCACGTTACGTCATAACGGTAAAGCTACGTCCCACTGTTGTGCTGTTAGTACAGTCGAGCTCTCTCTCTCTCTCTCAAAATGTATCGCCATCTATAGGCAAAACAGCTTAACCTTTCGGTCACGAAACTGATGTTTCCTTTTACTTCCAGAACAAGAAGAAACTGCTTTATATCACGTGATGGAATGCGTGGTCGTGGCGTTTGGAAACTGTCACTTAGCTTACGGCGTCATTAAGTACGTTGTCCACTTCTGGGTAAGTGACCAACTTGATGCACAATTACGTCATATAAAACGTTTTTTTTATTATTATGATCCTCTACAAGTTTCGAGCAACTCTGTGCTCATCATCAGGTGGTCAAATTGTATTAATACAACATCTGGTATAGTATTCTCTGCAAGTGACCGTCCGGTGTGCAGGCTCCTTCTCAACCTTCACGCCAGACGGTCACTTACAGAGAATACTGTACCAGATGCTGTATTAATACAATCCGACCTCCTGATGATAAGCACAGAGTTGCTCGAAACATGTAGAGGATTGTAATAATAAACGTTTTATATAACGTATTTGTGCATCAAGTTGGTCACTTACCCAGAACTGTACCAGGATGTGCGGTCAGCAAAACATAAAATACGTTGTCCACGTTTCAATCTGCATTTAACGACTTTTGAAATTCTACTTGGCATATGAGGCTGCAAATTTGCCTTGGGGCCATGCCAGTGTTAATAGTGGTATCATTTAACACACACGTGAATATTACTTCTGTACTCCTAGCCCAGGGATAACGGTAATTGATTTTGAAAACCTTTGGAAATGAAAGCGCAGCGCAACAATTCTGGCGCGTGCGCTCTGTTATAACCTCTAAATATTCCATATGTGAATGATGGCCGCTTAGAATCAGCACGTAATGTAACTTTTCCACACCCCTGCCACATCTTTTCATAATTCACTTTATATTGTCCTCCCATCTGCACCCAAAACTTCCAAGCGGTCAGTCCCCTTCAAGTGTTTAATCACAATTTCATACGCACTGTCATCTCCAACACGCGCCGCACAGTTTCACTCGTCTCTCCAACTCTGAATAACATTTAATGACATCCCCTTGCAGGTGTGACGTACGAAGCACCTCATTATTACGCTCGCGGTATTTTAAAGTTGCTTGCGTAGTACGGACCAACAAGATGCAGTTTTCTCTCTTAATTTATTTCAATAATAATCCTCTAAATGTTCGAACAGATTAACTATTCATCATCAGAAGGCATTTTACTGTGTATGCAGCATATGGTATTTATCATGCATCTACAATGACTACCTACTATCAACGTAGAAGCATGATAAATATCTGCATATACAGTAAAATGCCTCCTGATGATGAATAGTTAATCTGATCGAACATTTAGATTATTATTGAAGTAAATTAAGAGAGAAAAGTGGATCTTGTTGGTCCTTATTACGCAAATACGAGAGTGAGTCATATGAAAACCTTAAATGTATAAATATAAATAAATATATTATACATACAAATATATAAATAAACTGCAGAACATCATGGACGGTATGGTGTGCTGATCCATGACTCATATCCAGATGTGTGGCTATTTCATTCAGTTACGCGGCGATTTTCTTTCACGATGGCTCCAACTGCTGCAGTGGCCTCTGGTGTCACTTACTCGGTATGCCTGACCAGGTCGATGAGAGTCTGTTACAGAACTAATGCCGTTCATGAACTTCCTGGTCCACTCGTACACTTGCTGTAGTGACAGACATGCATCACCATACTGAACTTTCATTTCGTCGATGAATTTCGATGGGGTTCACCCCTTCGCTACTTAAAAAACGGATGACAGAACGCTGTTCTTCTTTGGAGCATGTTGCAAGCGGGGCCGCCATCTTTACACTACTACTGCGCCGTCGTGTTACATTCCTGCATCGTACTGCCACCTGTTTGCCACTCTTCAAACAATGCGTACCTTTGTTGTCAACTTACAAGACAATCGAGCTGTTTAGAATTTTTATCGCATTTTGAAGGTTTTCCTTTGACTCTCCCTCGTATATCACGATGCACGGCCCTCAGAATGTCAAATTTAAAGGTTGCTGTTAACCTAAGTCACCCTCTGCACTCCCTGCAGGCATGGGACGTACCAAACAACGCCTGCGCTCTGCACAGGACACCAGAAGACTAAAGACAAAGCAAGAAATGGCGGCGACGGTTTTCACGAACTTCTCACACGGCACGATCGACGTTAATTTATTCCAGCCTTGGGTCTTTAAAGTCTGTAATACATTAAGCACTGGGTAGCTGTGGACTCCTCTAAATACTGTCGACGCTCAGAATGCATGGAGCAATACCTCCATCCTCAAACATGTCTTCACGAAATTATAACCGGTATATGGAATTTAAGTCCTTTATTAAGTGTCCAAATTGTACATTTGGTAGATCGGACAGATTTGTTTAAAATTAGTAATTTAGTATATGATGGAAGGGAAACTGTAAGGAGTCTGTATAGCAGCTTACAGGGACAGAGAGACTTATGGCGGATATAGTGGGCTAGAAGTTTCGATGTTTATCAGTGTCAAACTTGATGGCTTAGGAAACAAGCAAAACATCAAAAGGATTAGGAAACGTTTTGGAACAATTGACGTTGTAAACTTTGATAGCTTTTGGTCATCTTAAATCTTGCTGGGAAGATTTACAATATTTGGCACGCTTGCACATTAAGAGAAATCACTATGACGCGTCAAGGAGTTCACACGGGTGACAATGAAACAACGTTACATAAATGGGAGCCAATAGAGTTAAGTAATCAACATTTTAACTTTCGGACCTATTAGGAAGTAGCGAAATTTAACATTTTAGCCAGTCGGGAATAGTAAGAATATTTAAGGGGGGATGAATTTGAAGCCGTACGAGTTTTGAAAACCTAACGCAAGCAAGAGTTTGTTTTATACCCTGGAGGTGAAAAATTGCGTGCGTGATACCGAGGCTAGTGGTGGATACATTTCTCAAAGGCGCATCCATACATCCAACACATCTGTAAATTCCAACAATCGTGAAATAATATACAGGGTGAGCACCAAGCCTTTCCCTGATTACAAACATTTATTACAAGAAAACTACGTGGAATACAAACAAACCTCAGTCAGAAGAGTTTCAGTCGTGGATAATTTTCCAACAAGATGGTGCATCTCCATACTGGGGTTCATATGTTCGTCGGTTTTTGGATGTAACATTTCCAAACAGGTGGATTGGGAGAGATGGTCCGACACCCTGGCCACCACGATCGCCGGATATCACCCCCCTTGACTTCTTTTTATGGGTGTATGTTAAGGACAAAGTGTTTTCGACACCAGTTCCAGATATTACAAATTTGAAGGCAAGAATAACAGACGCTTTTGCTACAATAACTGAAGACATGTTGGAGAACACGTGGAGAGAAATTGA
>Ga0131853_10011612_pt1 | contig 16135 bp, 13 predicted proteins | sample TergutLab28metaG_FD_92764 | JGI IMG/M metagenome (GOLD analysis project Ga0131853, IMG submission 92764) | Labiotermes labralis P1 segment gut microbial communities from Petit-Saut dam, French Guiana - Lab288 P1 (version 2) (version 2) | ecosystem: Host-associated > Arthropoda: Insects >...
GAAAACAGAGATTAACGGCTGTGGGGACCCGTTGCGCTGACCACGTGACACCCCTCTATCTGCAAAAGTTGGCACTAACTTCGCCGACTGGCGGCGGCCGCTCTGTCGGTATAGTTCGCGTGCAGACTAAGGCCACGGAGTTTAGTTTAGTTAGATGTTAGAACTTGTTCACTGGCAAATAACAGTGTTAACAGTTGTTGACTGTTTAGAAGCAGAATTCCTTTTATGTCTTCTTTCTACCATTTAGTTATTATTTCATTTAAGTATATATTAAACAGTGAAGGCAAGAGAGGGCAACCTTGGCATGTTCCTTTATTAATTTAAGCCAGTTTTGATAGTTGTGAGTTAAATTTTATTAATATTTTGTTTTGTGTGTATGTCTACTATTGCTTTTAATAATATATAACTGGAATAGTTCTAAATTTTAAAATGTTGCCATCCACAAAGGATGAAAAGTTCATAATGCAATGAATTTTTCATCCTTCAATACAGTTCCCCCATCAAAACCTTAAAATATTTATCCAAGTTCCCATTCATATACTTTCTTTAAAACATATTATCAAAATTACACTCTCAGTCCCTACAGGTTAATCTTGAAGATGCTGCCACACGTGTGCATTTCACATGGCACAACATTAATGGATTGCTTGTGGTGTCTGTCATCTGTTGCACTGGTCTGTGAGTGTGGATGGTGCTTATTAAGTCTCTTAGTGTTTGAGACAGTTATTGTTACAAGCCTTATAATGGTGCATCATGATAATATAAGCCTCTGTCAACCATTTTTACATGTTTACATGGGTACTAACAACTAGTAACGGCATTTAAGTCCACAACAGCTGGCACATTGTTAACGAATTTTAAAAATTAAAATATGAGGGACACAAACTCATGGTGCATGACGTACCTACGAGGTAAATAAGGATGTGTTAAATGGAGCACATGGTGCCTTTGTAAATCTTTTACTTTAATTTCACTAATTTGAAGTATTCTGCAAGGCAAAATTTATATACTTTTTGTGTTCACTTCATGTTGTGTCTGTGTATACAGGTTTTGCAATGTAGCTCAATTAATTACTGAACAAGTGATCAATAATAATGAGAAAGCTGTACATTATAAGCAACATAAATACTACTTCAGATGTTACTCACAATTCAAATACTGTTATATCAAATACAAGACACAACATTCAAACAGTCTTTAAGTGAACACCTGCACCAGGAAAAGATAAAAACGGCAAAATGTGAAAGGGTATAATCAGTACTTATGGAAAAAGCATCTACACAAACAGATCTGTGCACATTCTTTCATAGCTTTGTTCAACTTCCATCCATGTTGTTTAAGAACCATAAATTCAAACTTGCAGACCTCTTGGTATTGTCAGTTAATGAGGGAATCTTCAATGTAACCATTAATTCTACCTGGGATTGCTCAAATGACAAATTAAAATCACCCCTGAAATATGTGATATAAAATATTGTAACTCACTTCTGAATCTGGATATTTCTTGTAAACATAAAATATTTTTTGTACATTCAGTCTTGAATAGAATTAACTCAATTGTTGTTAGAAGTGAGATAAGCGAACAAGGAAAAACACACATTTTGCAGTCAGGTATTGTCTTCAGAGTTTCTATTGGAACAGCAGGATTATTGCTTACAGTTCCTTGCATGCCCAAAGACTTCCCACCTGAAGAAGCAGGGCTAAAGCATATGAACCCTTTTCTCACATATCCTGAAAGCCTTTTTTCAAACCTAAATTTGTTTTGTATGTGTAAATGAAAGATCTTCTCCAGATTCCACAATGATAACACACTTCAAAGTTAAACAATAACACCTGCCATGCACCACATATCTCTTACAACTATACAATGCATGAAAAAAAGAAAACATGTATATGTACAACATACATTCTTATAGATTAGCTGAAATTAAAAGGCATGTTTGCTGAATGTAACATCTCCCCATCCTCAAGGATATTTATGCACTACAGGACCTGACTTGTACACTGATCTCTGTGGCAGTGATAGCAGAACATGTAGTTGTGCTGTTGCATGAAGAGGTGGGTGGAATCACGCATGGTGGCCTATGCACCTGGACAGCAGGGCTGGTGCAGTGACCTGGATGTGTGGATTCAAAATTTAGTGCTGCTGCTGCTGCTGATGTCATCCCTTCTGGCCTGGCTTAGGCTTGTCAGACAGGCTCTTCAGTGGCCTCATAAAGATCTTCTGGCCTTGTCAAGAGGATGAAGGGGATTGTCCAGAGCTTGAGTGCCCATTTCCCTTTAACCTGGTCACACCCTCACAGCATAATACTCAAGCAATGGGGGAAATCTTTTGTGCAACCTCCAGAAGTAGTGAGGTGAATGAACTGACAAGACAAGGCACTTGGACTTCTCTGGTACTCTGTGTCCTGACCTCAACAGCTAACACCAGATTATTGTCTTGGCATGCTGTATCCTGAAGATGTTGTCCAGAATCCATAGAAAAGATTAACAATCTAAAGGGCGGAATACTGGGACTGTAGATAAAAAAGCCAATTGGAGAGTCCACAAGAATTCATATCTCCAAGCAGCAACTCTTGATAAAATGACAGAACATATTTATCATGCAGCAGAACACAGAATATGGACAGCGACCCTTCAAAAGTAACATACTTCATAGCGAAAATATACAGAACAACTGCTATGCATCACACATCCCTTAAAACTACACAATGCAAGAAGAATAAAAATATGTAGATGTACAAAACACATTAATACATATTACCTGAAATTAAACGCACATTTGCAGAATGTGACAATTCAACTAGATCATAGTAAGGTCCAATGGTGCGCTTCTGGGAATGCAGTAATTAGCCTTCAAGTTTCATACAAGACAGGGAATTCTTGACTACTTATACAATTGTCAGCTTGTCACCCATTCTGTTTCATGGAGCAGATATGTAATATTTTATAAGCTGGCTTCTGGTAATCAGCTGATCAAGAAGTTTCCACCTCTTACAAAAACTGGTTTTTCATTAAAGTGTTCACAAGGAAATGTCACTGATCCCTTTCCTGGGCCAGTTGAACCCAGTCCACTCCCTCACACTATTATTTTAACATCTACTTCCATTTCACCTTAAAATCTACTGTGCCTCTATAACCTTAAGGTTTTCTCATTAACATTTTGAGGTCCCCATGACATAAACAACATTTCATACATGCAAAACTACGGGAGTTACCAATGTACTACTCACACTTACATATTGCAAACAGCAGGAGTCCAACATATAGAAGCACAGGTGAAGAAGCGAGACCCACGCAGATAAAAGAAGGAACTACTAGTAGAAGACCCTGTGGAACACATATAAAGGACAGTATCACATGAAATAACAGTGACAAAGACACAACAGCGTACTTCTGATTCCTCTGTGAAACTAAGCTCGAATGACCAAAAATGACACTTCACTTGTAGCCTGTTCAAACTACTCACATTAAGGAAGATAAAAATATTAATTAAAGTATGAAACATGTAAAATAATGATGCACATATCAACAGAATAGGAAACAGCATACAGAGACACAGGGTGTATTAACTGTCTCCAGAGAGTCTAGGTATAGGCTGTTGTGGGTTCTATAAAATGGAGATTTTCTCAACCAGGGAACTGACAATCAGCTACTCACAAACTCTTTACTGTAGCAACCATTTACTATACAGAGTGTTTCATGACTTGTGGACATTACTGCAGGAGGTGATTTCCTAGGTCTTTGTGATCAAAAAAGTTCATATAAACATGCATCCGATTTTGGACAGCTACGGAGTTATGACTGCTTGAAACTTAGAAGGTAACGATTATTGACAATAAACGGAACACAATAATAAACCAACATAATACATGATACATTTAAAGTATAAATGTAAAGTTACCTTCATGAAATTACCTTTAATTTGAACTGATCTATGCTTAAAGCTGGTTTTTGAAAGTGCCACTGCCGGCCACAACACAGGCTGCCGCTCGGTTGTGAACTGTGCGAGTGGCTCGTAGTTTCCATTGGCTGTTTCTGATGCGATCTGCGGCATCCAAAATGCGACCAAGCAATTCACCTCGTGTTACCACCTTCACACTGTAAATCAGTTTTCATCCATCCCCATACACAATAATCCAGTGGGCTTAAGTCTGGAGACCTGGTTGGCCAATTGTGTGGACCGCCACGTCCGATCCATCACCCAGGGAAACAAGAGTTCAGGAAATTTCTAACTTCATGTGAAGAATGAGGAGCTCCGTCATGTTTGAAATACATACAACCTCGTGTATTTAAAGGCACATCCTCCAAAAGTCGGGGCAATTCCTCCTGCAGAAATCTGAGGTACGCCTCTCCTGTAAGACAACCTTCCAAGATGAAAGGACCAATCAGCTGATTGTTCAGAACTGCACACCATATACTGACACTAAAACGTTGTTCAAAGTTGCTTTCCACAGTGGTGTGGGGATTCTCAACTGCCCACACATGAGAGTTGTGTGTATTATTGACACCGTCGTGATTGAATTGCGATTCATCAGTAAACAGGATGTAACGATGCAACTCGCGACTGCCATTGAGCCACTTGCAAAATTCCAGGCTCTCAGCAAAATTGCCAGGTACGAAATGTTGCGCTCGCTGCACGTGGTATGGATACATGCCCTCTGCATGCGGTGTTCTCCACACTCTCGTGTGGGGAAGTCGAAGACGTCTTGTAATTCTTCGCGTACTCGAACGTGGACTTCTCTGTACCATCTAAACAATGCATTCTTCTTCATCGACGCCTTCATTTGCATCATGCTCGGCTGCAATGCGAACCCTGGGAAGTGTACCAGTATCTTGCAATGTCTGGTAAACTCGAGTAAACACTCTTCGGGTTGGTATTCTACAGTTCGGAAAATGTTGCTGATATTCAGCTACGGCATGAACTGAATTACCGTCACAAAAACCGTACACATAAATCATATCTGCATACTCTGCAACTGAAAATGTAAATGGCATCATGAACGTAACAGACGCACCGAGATGAGAAAACGTACGGGACCACTCTACACCATCGCTTGTACCGCCCATGCCTTTATGAAACTATCACCGTACTGTTCTGAACATCAGGTGCCAGCACAGTCACTGTAATGTAATAGATAAGGGTTTTTGAACATGTAGTAGTAGCTGAGTCATGCAGTATACACTGGCCAGGCAAATACCCACCCACCCCACCTGCCCCGCATTCCTTAAATACCTTCCAAGTCTCGTGATACGGAAACTGGACTGTTTGCGGCTGGGTGGGTGAGTCAGGTGGCAAAAATAATGCTTGCAACGCAAACGATAAGCCACCAAGTTGAGTATATCACCTGCCAGCTGGTTCCGTAACCCGGTTCACATGAGGGCGTGTATGGGAATGAAAAAATCCCCATAACTACGTAACCGTCCAAAATCGGACACATGTTTATATGAACTTTTTTGATCACAAAGACCTAGGAAAGCACCTCCTGCAGTATTGTCCAAAAGTCTTGAAACACCCTGTATACCACACCTTACAAAAGTGGGCTGGGATAGTGTAGTTAGTATGGCAACTCGCTATGTGCTTGATGGTCTGGGAATCATATCCCAGAGGCACTGAGATTTTCTACACTCATCCAGACAGGCCCTGGGACCCACCCAACCTCGTGCACAAGGGGTAGCCAGTCTCTTTCTTGTGAGTAAATTGTCTTGGGTGTGGCTTTGACCAGCTACCCCCATCTAGCACCAACATTTAGCACAGAATAGAGCTTTACCTCTACTCTCCCACTGGGCCGTCATGGTCTGTTCTAGGGTGAACTTTACCTTTTACCTTTTATCATACAATACAAAATTGTTCTATGACAGAAACAGTAACTGGATTTCGTTTATTTGTTCCACATAAAGTTAATTCTGAATGTAAAACAAGAAGAAAAAGATAATACATATATATCTATAAAAAAGTGCAAAATGCAGGACTCCAACACTTGAGCATGCAGTTACCAGGTACTAACCATTACTGCTGTAGGTTTGATCTTATGTTCAGGCAGATGACGAACATAGCCACCCTGCATGACAGCCATCACAAGACCAATCACAAAAAACATCCAGCCCTGTTGCATTGATGTATAGTTGAAAGTGTGATGTGTCAGAAATGTTAATGTGAATTCAAGGCCGGAATACAGTAACAAGTAGGTAAAGTATATGAATCCGAGTCTCTGCAGTTCTACAAGATCTGAAAACAAATATCAGAAGCATTACATCCTTCTTAGTGGACACGAAGTTGTACAAAATTTTTGTATTTGTGTGTTAAAATAATATTAAGCTTTAATATCTTGTAAATAAAAACATATGATAATAAAAAAGGAACATATGAAATTTGGTAGAAGAAATTTGCAAAAGTTGTACAGCATTAGCCAATGTAATGTAATCCAAGAGATGACAGCATGTTCATTACAAGTCCAATACAGCTACACTTGTATAATTATGTAACAACATACCAGAATGAGGAATATTCTTGACTGCCTTGAAACGGAAAAGGTCTGGCAAACTGATGTATGCTGTAGCCTGACTCAGACTCCCAGCCACTGATCGAGCTCGCTTTTCCTGCACAAACAACGTAAAAGTAACTGTCGTGTGACTAAATGTATCAAAAAAACCTGACAAATATTAAGATTCCAGTCCTCTAGGATGTGATGCCGTATTGATCTATGCTACAGCCTGACTCAAACTTCCAAACACTGTCCAAGCTTGCTTTTCCTGTGGAAACAACATAAAAGTAACTGTGATGTGACTAAATGTACCGACAAAAAACTGGCCGAATATTAAGATTACAGTACTCTAGGATGGGATGCCATACCATGTTTCAGAGACACACAATACTTCCACCTTCAGGTCAGTTTCCTGAAGAGAGAGGCAGAATTTTCTTCGAAAATGTTAACCACTCCCAAGGTGTCACACCAGAAGACCACAATATGAATCTTCACCATCATGAAAACCTAAAATTTCATAAGGTTAAATACAGTGGCAGAGTAGTCTGACACAACTTCATTAATAAAACAAAATTCTTTTTTTTATTTTAGCTAAATGTTTCAATTTGAGTGCAAGCCATTATACATTAAATGTAGAAAAATATACAGAGGAATATCACAATGACGTGGTATCGAAACCAACATGCCAAATACTTTCATATTACCTGTCACATACAATGTAATAAAAAAAAACCTGTCAAGTTTTAATGGGCAATACTGGAACTTAAGTAGCTTTTGACACCTACATTATTTGTATGTATAAACATTAATTCAAAAACTTACAGAACATGTTCAAAAATTCTTAAAAAATTAAAATCACCTCATGCCAAAATATTTCCCTGTAATTTATCTTTCATCTCATAAAGAAGTGCCTATACTGCATCATCATCATCATCATGACGACGAGGTGTATTACACTGACTGAAATTTTGTTTCAGAAGTTATAACCAGTATATGGAGTTTAAGTCCTTTATTAAAAGTCAAAATTGTACATTTGGTAGATAGGTCAGATTTGTTTAAAATTAGTAATTTAGTTTATGATGGAAGGGAAATTGTAAGGAGTCTGTATAGCAGCTTACAGGGACAGAGAGTTTTATGTTAGGTATAGTGAGCTAGCAGTTTTGATGTTTGTCAGTGTCAAAATTGATGGATTAGGGAATGTTTTGGAACAATTGACGTTGTAAACGTTGACAGCTTTTGGACATCTCAAATCTTGCTAGGAAGATTTACAATATTAGGCACGCTTGCACATTAAAAGAAAGCAGTAAGACGCGTGAAGGAGTTCACATGGGTGACGACAATGAAACAATGTTACACAAATAGTAGCCAATGGCATTAAAATATTCAAAATTTTGACTTTTGGACCTATTAGAAAGCAGTGGAATTTAACATTTTCAGCCAATCAGGAACAGTAAGAATATTTAAGGGGGGATGAACTTGAAGCTTACGAGTTTTGAAAACCTAACACAAGCAAGAGTCTGTTTTATACCCTGGAAGTGACAAGTTGTGTACGTGATACCGAGGCTAGTAGTGTATACATTTTTCAAAGGTGCATCCATACATCCAACACATCTGTAAATTCCAACAACTGTGAAATAATATGAATAATATTAATAGTGTTCAGTTATTTATAAAATTACTGTTCCACCACTTAGAACACTTAGATTCCCTGGGAGAAAGACATGCAAACTGACTGAAGAGCTGGGTGGGTTGTAAAGTCAACAAATTATATCCAGTTCTGTAAGCCATTTTCAAGCCACCAAATCGATCTCTATTTTTAGTTGTTTGCAAAACTGCAAAAGTGACTATTAGCTGCATCATGTCTCTCTGTCCATCCATCTATCTGCATGGAACAACTTGGCTCCCACTATACAGATTTTCATGAAATTTGATATTTGTGAAATTTTTGAAAAATATGTCCAAAAAATTTAAGTTTCATTAAAATATTACAAGTAACAAATGCAAGCAAATACTGTATTGTTAACTCGTTCCAGGAACTCTTGGACACCCTCTCATATACTACAACAAGTGCATGGATTCCGGCAACATTCATGCACGCAGGTGGCAGGAGTAGAATTAAACTATCTCTATTTAGGAAAAAAATTTATAGACTGTAACACCTATACATGGAATTTCTCTGCAAAAATATACTTATATAACTTCTTGCTACAGTTATACACACCTTGGGTAAAGTTTCTTTGAAGCATACCAGTACAAAGGCAACATCAGTTAATGCCAAACAAAGGGCAAAAAGTGCAGGAACCACAAACCAGTCTCCCGATTGTCCACGTGACCAGTGGGCAAACATGGCTCCAATGACTGGTCCAACTATGAACCCCAAAGAGAATGCAATACCAACCAGTGCCTGAAAATAAATAGTGTTATTACAAACCAGTTTAACTTATGGGTCTTATGAGGGGAGGGGTGAAAAATCCATATGCTCAGAATTAATACATGAACCTTTAAATTGACCAGGTTGGTATGTAAATTTTAGAGCATTCATTCCATTGGCATGTGCAGAATGCGACAATTCTGTGCTGTTCTCAGGAGCTTCTTCCATTCCTCTCTGTTACACACTTTTCCTGCCACCCTTCTCCACCAACTATTCTTCCATCCTCTATCATCTCATCTTCCCATCTTTTCCTTGGCCTACTTCTCAATCTTGTCATTCCCGAATTCATATATAATACTCCTTTGGAAATTCTATTTTCTTCCATTCTCTGTACATGCCCAAACCAATGTAATATATTTAACCTTATTATCTCTATTACAGTGGGTTTTTAACACTTGCATAAATTTCTTTATTGGCTATAAACTCCAATTTTCTTTTTCATTGTCATATACTGGTCCTAAAATTCTTCTATACACTTTCCTTTTAAAAATGTTCAATTGCTTTCTATCTCTCTTTGTTAGTGTCCAAATTTTGGTGCATGGTTCATGAAAACATATAATTTCAACAGAAAAAGATAATGTTATGAAAGAAATGGCATTTTGTGGAAAATAAAACATAGATTATGCAACACATCTTAAAAATGCAGTTAATTTCCTTGTTGTCTAAATATGTAAAAGAAATTTCTAGGACTGTGCTGTCATGTGCATTCACATATGCAACACCAATCATTTAAAGTTTAAATCTAGTTTTCAGTCTTACATTAATAATCAATATTGCCAAAGTTCTGCAGTTTTATAATTACCGTACAAAATACAGCACTCTGAAATTTCTCTTCACATATCCATCCCTGAAACCTACCAATTTCAAGAACACAGATGACTTTCACAAAAATTATGAAACTGTTCCAAAATGAACTGAGAAATATACAGTCATTTTAACTTCATAACAACACATTTTATGGATATTTTTACAATAAACTCAACATAGACTGCATTGCATGATAGAAACAGTGCATGCAGGCATGCCCTAGAGTTACAACCCATCTGCCAGTCCCATATGACCAGGGGATTTATGATATCCTATTTGTAGGCAATAACACTTAATATCTCATTGACTGTAGAAAAGGAGGTGCAAAATTCCTGCATATTTTTAATAGTGGAAAAAACTATGATATCAAAATGGAAGAACTGGTAAACACAAGCATTTCATTTCCAGCCATACATAAGTTAATAGAGAGTGGGGTGTGAATGTGTATTTTCTGTTGACTACTTTCAAAGACAGACACCAAACATCAATAACTAGCATAATAATTGCACTTTAGTTACTATATCTTACTATTTGGAGATTGCTTGCTCCAGATGACCTTCATGACATATCATGGATTTGCACAAGTCAGTGAAAAAAGAAAAATGGCAATATTAAAAAACTCACCACCTTGTTAACCTTTGTCCTACTGGAGTGGGTATTTAAATTTTGGCAGATGAATTAAGAAAAACATAAGTAAACACAAAAAGATACAACTATGAAATAAATGGCATTTTGTCAGAAACATTATATATCATGCAGCACATCTTTAAAACACAGTAAATTTACTTGTTCCCAAGTGCGAATAAAGGTCTTTGAGAGGTTAATGTAAAACTCCATACATTTCTCAAAATTCCTGTTCTTTTCTCTTCATTTATTCCCTCATAAAAATTCATCTTTGCATCTCTGACTGCATATTGTGTTTCTGTTCTCTTACCACAATTTCCATAATATTCCTACACCACAATGGCAACTTACTTCAAGAATTCCAACAAAAATAATACAATGTATATTAAATACATCTACTACAATGTAAAACACTTGTACATTTATGTATTAAATTAAAGTTGTTCTTGAGTAAGTTTAGGTATATTACCATGAAAGTGCTTTTTCTATAAAAACTTACTACAAGGAAGAGGTTAAATCAAGGAATAAAGGTCTCATGTCAAAGAATGAGATTTTTAAATGATTTAAAGAGAAATTTAACTTTAAGTAGTGAAGTTTTGAATTATATCAATAGATATCACTCGATACATAAAATAGTTAGTTCCGGAGGGGGGAAAAAAAAAAGATAGATTGGTTGAAGTCCAAATACTTAACAAAGGTTATGTGACAATTAATTAACATACACACAGGAAAACTGCATATTTCAAATCAGGATATTGAGTTAAAAACTGATTCAGAAAAAATCATAAACCCACAAACTGTTGCTGATACACTGAATTCTTTTATATTGATTGTATAGAAGACCTTCTAGTACAAAATAAGTCCTATATAAATGGTCAAACTTCTGAAATGAAAATTAAATACAATTCAAATACTATGTTTGTTTACCCAGTAAAAGAAGACAATTAAAATTAGTAAATTAAAAGGTAAATTGGCAAATGGATTTGAATACCAGAATTTTTAGTCAAAGAATGTATTCGGTACGTCAAAAAATCGTTAATTTTTAATTTTCCCATAAATCGAGATATTTTCCCTGACTTAATGAAAATAGCAAATATTAAGGTCCATATTTAAAAAGGGTGATAAAATATGACGCTAATAATTAAACACCCATATCCATTCTATCAGTTTTCTCAAAAATTTTAAAAGAACTAATTTATAATAGATTAATACTTTTTATAAATTGTAGAGATAATAAGTCAACTGAAACGGCCAGTCAACTTTTTATTGTAAACATCCAGGAATCCATGGACCAACAGCTATATGTTTTAGGTATATTTTTTGACCTAACTAAGGTGTATGATGCCATAAATCAAGTAATATTACTTAACAAGTTAGAGTATTATGGAATAAGAGGGACTATAAAGGCATTCCGTCGCAATTTGTTGAAATATTTAAAACTAATAACAGAGGAAGAAACCAACAGATATATAAGTCTTCACGTAAGGAAACAAAACACAGATTCCCTCAGGAATCAGTTCTGGGGACACTTTTGTTTTTATTATCTATATGAATGATTTACCTCTGAATATCCAGTATGCAAAATTGGTCCTCTTTGTTGATGATATTAATATACTTACTATACACAAAAGTAGTGATGCTGTACAGGGAAGGCTAAATAGGGTAATAAAACAGTTTGAAACTTAGTTCTCAGATAACAGCCTTATCATTAATACTGATAAAACAAAGGCAATGCTATTTCACTTTAACAAAATTTATACTTTAATTATACCTAAGACAGTTTTTAAAAAAGTTAAAATCAGTTGCACATCTGAAGATAAGTTCTTAGGAATTAATGTCTCAATCTAAAATGGAATACACACATTCAGTTTTTATGTGTATCCTATATGATCTCATCACTGAGAGGTGACTTAAGCTTATTTATGCTAAGAAATACATATTTTACAAAATTTCAATCTTTAATAAGGTACGGTATAATTTTATGGAGTGGGGACAGTAAGAGTGTCAAGGCACCAAAAAAAAAAAGGGTTCTCCATATAATTAAAGGGCTGCATAAAAGAGAGGCTTGTAGGCCAATTTTTAAAGTGTTAAAGGTTCTCACAGTGACGGCAATACATATCTTGGAGATGATGATCTACATTAAAAAAAACGTAATTATGAAGGAATTTAGACATGTATGTGTACAACACAAGAAGAAAATGCAATGGGAATTCGATTGTACAACAAACTGCCAACAAGAACAAAGCAATTAGATAGTACTAAGGATTTTAAACAAAAATTAAAGTTGTTTTTACTGCTTCATCCTTTTTATTCATTAAATGAGTTACTGATATTTGAAGATGATAATAGAACCAATAAGTAACAACACAAGTAAAACAAGATGTAAATAGGACTTATTATTTTATTGTAAAAGTTGCTATTATGTAATCAGATTAGTTTACCAGATAATTAATCACACATGTGTAGTTGACAAAAATTATGTAATTCTTGTAAAATGTTTGTGAATCTTTATTTATTTCCTGTCTCATGATTTGACTTCTCCAAGTGCTATATATGTAGCGAATGGATGATACATAAAAAAATAAATAATTAATCAGCCACATGACGCAACAATTTGCAAACAATATAGTTAACCTTCATTGTTCAGGAATAGGAGATATGAGGTTCACACAGTAGTGAGTAACAAGATGGTATGTGATGTGATGTCAAGAGACATCACGTCATAATCACACGTACCACCTCCCTCTTCTACCACAAAGATGAGAATAGCAGAGTCCTCCAAAATGATGGTACACTCAGTCGAACAAAAACCCATCAGCCTGAAATTTTCTAAGTCCTGAACTGGAAGTCACATGACATACAGTTGCCATCATAATTCGAGTCGTTTTACTTTCCCCACATTTGTGCATTCGTGGCGTTTCTCTGTCTTCCATTCATTACAATCAATCACACCTCATACATATTAACCGAAGACAACAATACATCTGCTTAATTTGAAATTAAAACATTAATTAAGCTACATTAACTTTCCCAGGCATGAGGCTAGCTAGTTAGCTTTGCTGCTAAGGATGGATGAGTCGATCGGACCGTTCATTCTTATTGTCAGCAGGTGTAGCCCAGGCAGTTCAACACGTGCTAGCAGTAGCCTTCAGAAACAAATTATGTAGGTTCGAGTCCCACTATCGGCCTATTTCTTTATGTAGCCCAGGCAGTTGAATGCGTGCTAGCAGTAGCCTTCGGAAACAATCTACATTGGTTTGAGTCCCAGTATTGGCATATTTCTTTATGTAGCCCAGGCAATTGAACACATGTTAGCAGTAGCCTTCGGAAATAAACTATATTGGTTCGAGTCCCACTATCGGCATATTTCTTTATGTAGCCCAGGCAGTTGAACGTGTGTTAGAAGTAGCCTTTGAGAACAAACTATGTTGGTTCGAGTCCCACTATCGGCATATTTCTTTATGTAGCCCAGGCAATTGAAAGCGTGTTAGCAATAGCCTTCGAAAACAAACTATGTTGGTTCGAATCCCACTATCGGCATATTTCTTTATGTGGCCCAGGCAATTGAATGCGTGCTAGGAGTAGCCTTCGGAAACAAACTATGTTGGTTCGAGTCCCACTATCGGCATATTTCTCTATGTAGCCTAGGCAGTTGAACGTGTGCTAGCAGTAGCCTTCAGAACACACAACACTCACAAAAGACAGATATCCATGCCCTCGGTAGGAATCAAACCCACAATCTCAGCAGGCGAGGGGCCGTAGACCGCCCGGCCACTGGGACTGGCGAAGTATCACACCTACACATAGAAAATGAAAATTAAAACTTTAGCCCTTAAAAGGGCTGTTTTCAGAAATTGACCTCTTTAATAAGAAGTCCAGAACCCTTCTGCTTCGACCTCTGATTTCATTTGTCGTGTCATGGATCGAACGTAACGCATAGACGAAGCAACTTCATCCCACGCATCTGACACAAGGGCCCATAGCTCATTGCTATTTCTGGGAGGGAGGACAGGTCAGGTTTCCTGCATTGTCCTTTTCACCTCACTCCACGTTTTCTGTACGGGGTTCATATCAGGTGCTCGCGGTGGCCAGTCAAGGAGTTCGACGTCGGCCTGCCACGATAGCCATTCTTAAACCACACAAGAATTATGAATGGAGAAGTGGTCTTGCTGTAAAAGGATTATGCCATCGGGATAAAGTATCCATACAGAAGGCACCATTACGTTCTGCAAAATGTGCTGATAATGCAGGCCGTACAGGTGACCCTCTATAAGATGGAAAACTCCAGCCCCTTCGTGGGAGATCCAGCCCCAACAGTGGACACACACATGACCACTGTGTTTGCAGGTATACTGCGGGTTGTAACGCTCTCCCTGAGGTCTGTAAACTAAATCCGGCTCATCATTTGCTTTCACTTTCAGTTTTATGACAGTATTCATTTTGTAGAGGGATGTGGCTTCCACTCAACTCAGGGTTAATGACTGTATTGTGACAGCCAGGTCAGTTTTCAGCTTTTGGGAATACCCTACCTTCCTTTTTCAACCATGACCAGCAGCAGACATCCTGTTTCATCCCCTGTTTCGTCCACGGTTCTAAAATTGTGAATTACCATAATGCAGTTGCAGAATACATTCCCTTCATTTGGCAGAAAATTGGAAGAAACTTGACTTAATTTAATGAGTGCAGTTCTTCATTGTCCTTGATTTTATTATTAGTAAAACATTAACATTTCAGTTTTCATAATCACCATCATCTGTAGCCAGTTGGACTTTTAAATACGCACAGTTCTCAAAATGTGTTATTGTCTACATGAAAGAAAAATTATGAACTTGTTTCAAAAGCTGAAATTAGAGTTGCACATTTTCCAACAATATTTTACTCCCCCACGCCACCCTTGAAGCAAGGTGAGAGCAAAACCACCATGGGTCCCAAGCACATCCATCATACTCCCACGTTCAACAATTCCCATCAGTAAATGTTTTCAATCATACGGATTGAACAGTGCTCTCAGCATGGGTTCAAGGTTACCAGCAGTGATTGTGTGTGGCTGCCACCAGAGCCACCAGAGCGTGTAAGCATGCAGGGTGGCCAGTAGCGAAGAACAAAGGAGCTAATTACGTCACAAGAAGACAAAAATTGTCGAGTACCCAAAATGGCGGAGTAGCAGACAGGAAGGTGTGGTAGAGCCTAAACCAACAAAGAGTTGCGTAGTGTTTCCTGGAGTAAATGAGTAGGAAATGTGATATAAAGTTTCCCAGACATTTGCCAGTGCTGCTAAGAGAGAGTTTTACCACCTTAAAGACTGGGTCAAGCCATAAATAAAGGAGTAGCTGCTGAACGTGTGTTGATGTAGCTTATCAACAAGATGGATGGCGTCCCTTGGAGTGAATAATTTGGATGAGTGATACAAGGTTCCAGAACAGTTACCAGTGCTGCAAAAAGGAGGCACTTTCAAGAAGAAGGGAAATATAAAATACGAACCGGCCGGACAGTTGTGCGATGGATCGTAAGGTTGCTATGTAAATAACCCCCCCCCCCCCACCATTGTCCAGCATATAAACTATTGAGAGCATAAATTGGTGATATTTCGCTCCCGAAGAAGAAGATATGACACTGAGTGGAGAGTACAAATTTATTGTATTAGATTGTGTTGTGTTAATGTTGTGTGTTTAGTTTTCGTGGGATCCCAAGTATAATTTATTTCAAGCTTTCTTCCTCCGAGTGTGCTGATAGAAACTCAGGGTCCTTGAACCAGGGTATGGTTGGTATCTTTGTGGTTCAGGACACA
>Ga0131853_10011613_pt1 | contig 16134 bp, 15 predicted proteins | sample TergutLab28metaG_FD_92764 | JGI IMG/M metagenome (GOLD analysis project Ga0131853, IMG submission 92764) | Labiotermes labralis P1 segment gut microbial communities from Petit-Saut dam, French Guiana - Lab288 P1 (version 2) (version 2) | ecosystem: Host-associated > Arthropoda: Insects >...
ACGGTGAATATCAACGACAGATTGGAAGGTTATATTTTTGACGAAAAAATGTTTGATTTTAAAGTAAAATAGACTATTGGACTTTCAGACTAATAGACTTTTAGACAAATAAACTTGTCTTATCTCTATTGTCTATCAGTCTAAAATCTCAACATATGAAAAAACTTTATTTAATCATTTGTATTTTTATCGGAATTGTAAGCAATTTTACAGTTCAAGCTTCGACCATTCATACTTTTCCCGAAAGTTCGATATTGTCGCAAGGAAATTTTATAAAAGTGAGAATAACCGAAAGCGGTGTTTATAAACTGACCCACGACTATTTGCGAAGCAGAGGTCTTGACCCGACAAATGTCAGAATGTTTGGCTACGGCGGAGCTAAATTAAACGAAGATTTCTCAAGACCAAAACACAAAGACTTACCGGAAATCGCTGTTTACGACACAGGTGAAGCCATTTTATTTTTCGCACAAGGCGTAACAAAATGGACTTTCAATCCTGCAAGCAGTATGTTTCTCCACACAATAAATCCTTATTCGATTTACGGACATTATTTTATAACATCCGACAATATCGGCGAAAGAAAGCGCATTCAAACAAGAGCGGAACTAGCCACCGGCTCGGGAATAGTTCGCAATGTAACCGAATTTACCGATTATCAAGTTCACGAGCAAGAATTGCACAGCATAACACGAATGGGCAGGCATTTTTTCGGCGAAAGGCTTTTGCCCGGAACTTCACTTCAAATTCCGTTTGTATTTCCAAATATGATTACCTCTGCACCGGTAAGAACGCAAATGCGAGTTGTCAATATTTCGACACGAACACTCAACGCAAGCGGACAGGAAACAAGCAATCATCGTTCAACTTTTTCGTTGAGTTTGAATGGCGGTGCTTCCCAAATAACAACGGTTAACGGAAATGTTCTCGCAAGATACGAGCAAGGTGTTTTAGCTTCAAATATTCGGAGTTTTTCCGCAAATTCAAGCAATCTCAACTTCAATCTAAGTTTTGCCAATGCCACGCAAGCAACAGCGAGAGGATATTTGGATTTTTTGACGGTAAACGTACAACGGCAACTTATAATGGAAGGTACAGTGATGCCTTTTCATAACAGGTTGAACATTGCAAATAACTCGTTCAATCGTTATTTTTTGACAACCGGCAATGAGAATATTCAAATTTGGGATGTCAGCAATCAGCTTAATGTACAGCGAATGCACACCACGCGAGAAGGTCAAAACCTTGTTTTTGTAGATTCAGCTTCGGAAGCAAAATCTTATATAGCAATCGACCCGACTAATTTGGCAAATATTCCATCGGCAGTTTTATTGGATAAAGTTCCCAATCAAAACATTCATGGAATGGAACAGATTGATTATCTAATTATTACACATCCGTTGTTTTTAGAGCCTGCGCAAAGATTGGCAGAAGCGCATCGCGAAATCAACAATTTGCGGGTTGGCGTTGTAACCACCAAGCAAGTTTACAACGAATTTTCATCGGGAACGCGCGATGCTTCCGCGTATCGCTGGGCTGCAAAAATGTTTTACGACAGAGCAACAGGCGAACACGACAGAATAAGATATTTGCTGTTATTTGGTAAAGGCTCGTTTGATAATCGCGGACTTTTCGCTGATACGGGCGATAGATTTGTTCTCACATTTCAAGCTGAAAACTCGTTGAGTAGTACATTATCATATGTTACAGACGATTATTTCGGTTTTTTGGATAATTGGGAAGGTGTAAGACGCGGAACTACCGACCGAATCGACATCGGTATCGGGCGTTTTCCGGTACGAACATTGGAAGAGGCTCATAATGTCGTTGATAAAACCATTCGTTACATGCGGAATGAGGATAAAGGCGCGTGGAAAAATCAACTTCTTTTTGTAGGTGATAGAGGCGACGACAATGTTCACATGCGTCAAGCCAATAGTTTGGCAGACAGAATAACAAGAGCGCATCCTCATTATACTGCACATAAAATTATGCTGGAAGCATTTCAACGAGATGCGACCAACAATACTCACCCCGAAGCAAAAAGACATTTTTTGGAACTGCTTAATTCCGGATTATTTTTCGTTAATTACATGGGACACGGCGGACCGATGAATTGGAGCAGCCTTTTAAATAGGACTGATGTCATCGCAATGAACAACGAACAGCTTCCTTTAATCACTGCGGGAACTTGCAATTTTTCCCAGTTCGACAGAGAGTTTGTTTCGAGTGCAGAGCTGTTGCTAACAAATCCGAACGGCGGTGCTATCGGCGTTCTTTCCTCCGCACGAACTGCTTTCAGCAATTTCAACGAAACCTTTATGAGGAATTTCAGCGATTCCTTGTTCGCACTGTCCAATAGAGATAGAGAGCGTCAATCTATCGGAACAGCCTTAATGAATGCCAAAAACGCGACATTCGGCAATCAGAATTTAGGAGTTAATACATTGACATTCGTTTACTTCGGCTGTCCGGCGGTGCGGTTAAATTTTCCGAATCAATTTAATGTATTGGCTACCGAAATAAACGGAAATCCGATTGCCGGAAATGATACATTAAGAGCCTTATCAGTTGCTACGGTCAGAGGAATTATTGCAGATAGAAATGGAAATCGGGTGTACGATTTCAATGGAAATGTGCATCTGACTGTTCAAGATAAAGAACAAATCATTACCACATTAGCAGCACGAAATCCATTTCAATACACCGACCGTCCCAATGTTGTATTTAGAGGAAGTACGGTTGTTCGTGAAGGCGAATTTGAAATTACATTCATGGTGCCAAGAAATATCAGACTCAATTACGGAAGCGGGCGATTTAGTTTCTACGCTTGGAACGAAACTTACGAAGCGCAAGGTTCAACAACCAATTTCATCATTGGAGGCATGAACGATGAATTTGTAGATGAATTTGATGGTCCTGAGGTTACTATTTATTTGAATGATGAAAGTTTTGTTTCGGGCGGACGAGTGAACGCAACACCGATTTTTCACGCTCATTTATTCGATATTAACGGCATAAACACCTCGAGCATAACACCCGGACACGACATTATGCTTTCTATCAACAACGAAACTTGGTTTAATTTGAACAATTATTTTGTTGGAAATTTTCAAAAAGGAAATATCGCATTTCAACTGCCCGAAATGAGCATAGGAAAACACACATTGATGTTCCGCGTATGGGATTTACTGGGCAATTCGACAACAAAGCATTTAGATTTTGAAGTGGTAGAACAGACAACACAAGTGTTCTCCGTCAGTATTTTCCCAAATCCTGCATCAACCGTAGCCAACATTCAAATTAATTTGCAAGAAGGTGAAATAGAGCAAGTAACGGTAGAAATTTTTGACTTGCAAGGAAGGAGAGTTTGGACGAAAAATCAACGAACGGCAGATACTGTTTCGTGGAATTTGACAGGACAAAACGGAACAAATATTGCTTCGGGTGTGTACATATACCGAGTTGTTGTTCAAACAAATACCGGAGAAGTTTTATCGCAATCGAATAAAATTTTTGTAAGAAAACAATAAAATAAAAAAAAAACAGTTTATAATAGGTGTTGAACCCCTAAATCCCCAATCCCTTTCCCCTTCGGGACTTTCCCCACAAGGGAAAGAAAAAAGGAAAATAGTTTTTGGGGACTTTTGGTAGATACAAAAAATAAATAGACTGCAAAAAATAAGAATTTAAAAAAATAAAAAACCTCAGAAAATTTGTAAGCCCCTTTAGGGGTTTGGGGTACTTAAAATAAAACGAATTAACAAATAAAACAAATAAAAATAATATTTACAAATGAAAAAAGTAGTTTTAATTTTCTTTGCTCTTGCTGTTACAGTATCAGCAACTCGTGCTCAGGTTGGAGGCGATGGTACTTTAACAGATGCTTTAAATCCAATTTCCACAGGTATTCCTTCTTTAACCATTGCTCCTGATGCTCGTGCGGGCGGTATGGGTGATGTTGGTGTAGCAACTAGACCTGATGTTTTTTCTCAACATTGGAATCCTGCGAAATATGCTTTTATCGAAAGCCCTGCGGGATTTGCGTTTTCTTATACGCCGTGGTTGAGCCAATTAGTGGATGATATCAATTTATTTTACGCAGCCGGATTTTGGAGACCTGATGATTTGCAGGCATTCAGCATGTCTATCCGATATTTTTCGTTGGGTAGAGTTGTATTGAGACAACACGCAGACGACCATTCGAATCTTGTAGCGAATCCAAATGAGTTTGCTATTGACTTTGCCTATTCACGTAAATTGTCCGAAAGATTCTCGGCATCGGTTGCCTTTCGTTACATTCGTGGCGATTTGAATGTTCCGATGTTGCCGGGACAAGAAGGTATAGAAATGAATCCTGCGCACGCTGTTGCTGCGGATATTTCTGCTTTTTACACCACACCGATAACAATGGCTGCGGGCGATGCCAATTTGGCTTTTGGCGCGAACATTTCTAACATTGGTAATAAAGTTACTTTCGATGAATCCACATTTAATTTTCTGCCGACCAATCTTCGTCTCGGAACATCGTTTGACATGCCGATAGACGCTTTCAACCGCATTTCGTTCAATGCGGATGCCAATAAATTGTTGGTTATATCCAGAAACGGGAGATTTGCAGGTAGTGAGTTTAATGACGTGACTGTGTTGCAAAGCATATTCAATTCTTTCACCGATGATGCTACTTTCAGACAACAAATGCAGAGAATTATGTGGTCGGTAGGTGTGGAATATTCGTACAATAACCAATTTTTCGTACGCGCCGGTTATTTCCACGAGCATTTTAATCAAGGCGGTCGTCAATATTTTACGGCAGGTGCAGGCTTCAGACTCAATGTGTTTCAATTGGATGCCGGTTACATTATCTCGAGAACAGCAGCCAATCCGCTTAACAACACCTTGCGTTTCTCGCTTTCATTCGACATAGATGGTTTGAGAGATTTGATGAACTAATTTTTTAGAGTGTAGAGTGTAGTTTTTAAAAGCACGTCATACCGAACTAAATAGATGAGATTGCGGGTTAAGCCCGCAATGACCAAAAGAAACTGCACTCTACACTCTGTACTTTGCACTCTAATTATGCGTATTGGATTTGGTTATGACGTTCACGCTTTTGCGCCGAACAGAGAATTATGGCTCGGAGGCATTCGCATCGAGCATTCGGTTGGATTGCTCGGACATTCGGATGCCGATGTTTTGATACACGCTTTGTGCGATGCTTTGCTCGGAGCGGCAAATTTGCGCGATATTGGTTATCATTTTCCCGATACTGACGGCAAATTCAAAAATATCGACAGTAAAATTCTGTTGATGGAAACAGTGCTTTTGCTTCGCGAAAAAGGCTACGAATTGGGCAACGCCGATTGCACCATTTGTACCGAACAACCCAAAATAAATCCGCACATCGAAGCTATGCAAAATTGCTTGGCAGAAATAATGAACGTGGATAAAAACGACATTTCAATCAAAGCAACCACAAACGAAAAAATGGGGTTTGTCGGCAGACAAGAAGGAATTGCCGCGTATGTTGTTGTGCTGATAAAATAGTTTTAACTGTGATTTTGAATGATTTCTATGATTTATGTGATTATTTTGATTTCACACAAATCATACAAATCATTCAAAATCACAGTTCAGACAACTGACAACTTAAAAAAATGGCTCGAAAAAATAAACCGCTTCCGATTTTTGAAAATGTAACCATCACCGATTTGGCTGCCGAAGGAAAGGCGATTGCCAAAGTGAATGATACAGTGATATTTATTCCTTTTGTTGTGCCGGGTGATGTAGTGGATTTGCAAATCACGAAAAAGAAACGAAACTACAAAGAAGCTCGTGTGCTGAAATTTCACGAGTATTCAAAAAATCGGCAAAAGGCTGTTTGTCAACATTTTGGTGTTTGCGGTGGATGTAAATGGCAGATTTTGCCGTACAGCGAGCAATTGAGATACAAACAACAACAAATTGCGGATAATCTTACGCGCATCGGCAAAATTGAACTACCCGAAATCAGTCCGATTTTGCCTTCGGCGAAAACGGAATTTTATCGGAATAAACTCGAATTTACTTTTTCAAACAAGCGTTGGCGCACGTTCGAGGAAATGAATTCGGAAAAAGAATTTGACACAATGAATGCCGTCGGTTTTCATATTCCGGGAATGTTCGACAAAGTGCTGGATATTGAAAAATGTTGGTTGCAAGACGATATTTCAAACCAAATTCGCAACGAAATTCGGCGTTACGCACTCGAACACGATTTGACTTTCTTTGATTTGCGCAAGCAAGAAGGATTTTTGCGCACGATGATTATCCGCACAAGTTCAACAGGCGAATTGATGTTAATCGTTGTGTTTTTTTACGAGGACAAAAAGCTTCGCGAAGCACTTTTAAGCCATATTTCCGAAAAATCCCCGCAAATCACTTCGCTTTTGTACGTTATCAATTCCAAAGCGAACGATACGATTACCGACCAAAAAATTTGCCTTTTCAGAGGAAATGAACATATTTTCGAGGAAATGGAAGGTTTGCGTTTTAAAATCGGAGCAAAATCATTCTATCAAACCAATTCGGAGCAGGCTTACGAATTGTATAAAATTACGCGCGAATTTGCAGGTCTTACAGGAAATGAGCTGGTTTACGACCTTTACACAGGAACAGGAACGATTGCTAACTTCGTAGCGCGAAACTCAAAGCAAGTTATTGGAATTGAGTATGTTCCCGAAGCGATTGAGGATGCAAAAATCAATTCGGCGAACAACAGAATTGAAAATACTTTGTTTTACGCAGGTGATATGAAAAACGTGCTGAGTGCCGAATTTATCGCGCAACACGGCAAACCGGATGTTATCATCACCGACCCACCGCGCGCAGGAATGCACGACAAAGTGATTGATGCCATTCTCCTCGCCGCGCCGAAACGAATTGTGTATGTTAGTTGCAATCCTGCAACGCAAGCACGCGATTTGAGTTTGCTCGACACAGCATACAAAGTAACTGCTGTTCAGCCTGTTGATATGTTTCCGCATACGCATCACGTTGAAAATGTAGTGCTTTTAGAGTGTAGAGTGTAAAGTGTAGAGTGCAGATAAAAAAATGAAAAATAAAATATTAAAATACGGAGATATAAAATGTAAAGACATAGAAAATAGTTTGCAAAAAACTACACTCTACACTCTATACTCTGCACTCTAATTATGATTGTTTTTCCAAACGCAAAAATAAACATCGGACTGAATGTTGTTGAAAAACGTTCAGACGGTTATCACAATATCGAAACCGTTTTTTATCCGATTGGTTTACGCGATATTTTGAGCGTAGAACGTTCGGAAACTTGTTCGGATTACAGTTTTTCGACAAGCGGAATTGCGATAAACGGCGAGCCTGACGATAATTTGATAATAAAAGCGTATCGACTGCTTCAAAGCGAGTATGAAATTCCACCGATTGATATTTCGCTGATAAAACAGATTCCGTTCGGTGCAGGTTTGGGCGGCGGTTCTGCCGATGCGGCTTTTATGTTAAAGGCTTTGAATGAATTGTTTGAGTTGAAAATTTCAACAAAAAAACTCGAAAAATTTGCATCCGAATTAGGCGCAGATTGTCCGGTTTTTATCCGCAACAGAGTTGTTTTTGCTTCGGGCATCGGCAACGAATTTACGCCTATAAAATTGTCGCTGAAAAATTATTTTTTACTCTTGATAAAGCCTGATATTCACGTTTCTACGCCCGAAGCATATTCGTTGGTTATTCCCGAAAAACCGCAACATTCGCTTTTGGAATTGATAAAAAATCCGATAAACGAATGGAAAAACAACATAAAAAATGATTTTGAAAAATCGGTTTTTGCCCGCTATCCCGAAATCGCCAAAATAAAAGAAAATATGTACAATTTGGGTGCAATTTACGCTTCAATGTCCGGCTCTGGCTCAGCTGTTTACGGAATTTTTGAAACTCCGCCGGATGAAAAATGTGTGCAGATTTTCAAAAATTATTTTGTTTCCGGTGGATATTTGTAAGGGCGAATGCAATTCGCCCCTACCCTTTTTTCGTCAATTTGATAATTTTTCCTTTCCACGCAGGAATATTTATTTTGAATACTTCGGCGGACGAAAGCGTTGTCGGCAGGATTTGTTCCGTTTCGTCAAGCAGATTTACACAAGTGTAAACTTCACCCTCTTTTAAGTCCAAATACTGAAAGGCTTCCGCAGGAATTCGTATTTCGGTGTTTAAATTTTTATCGTAAAAATTGAGCGCAATCAGCAAAATTTCGTTTTCGTATTTTCGGAAATAAGCAAACTGTTCGTGCGAATTGAATTTCGGATTATTGTAATTGGCAAATTCTAAATCGTACATTACACCGTCTGTAATGGCTTTTTCGTTCATTGCAACGTTCAACAGCTTTTTGTAAAATTCGCGCAATTCTTTTTGTTCTTTGGAAAGGTTTTTTCCGTCGAATTTTCCGTTGTTTGCCCAATCCTGAATGGATTTTACGCTCCAATAATCGAAAATCGTTGTCCGACCATCCAGTCCGCTGAAACCTTCGCTGTCCATTCCGCGCTCGCCGAGTTCCTGCCCGAAATAAATCATCACAGGCGATTTGGTAAGCGTTGCCGACACAATCATCGCCGGTTGTGCGTACATACCATCGCCACAGAAAAAGCCCGAACCGATGCGTTGTTCGTCGTGATTTTCAAGAAAATTCAGCATTTTATCCTCAATTCCGCTGAGCTGTTGCCACGCCGAAGTGATGTTGCGCGCGGGATGACTTTTGCTCGTAATATTGCGTAGCGTATCGTACAAGCCAACTTTATCGTACAGATAATCAAATCTGCCGTTGGCGATATAATTGTGATATTCGGCAGGATTGTAAATTTCGGCGATAAAAATAATTTCGGGAAATTGCTTTTTCACGCGCGAAATTGCCCAATGCCAAAACTCAACAGGCGTCATTTCTGCCATATCACAACGAAAACCATCCACATTTTTCCCTGCCCAAAAAAGCAAAATATCCAACATTTTGTGCCAAGTATCGGGAATTGGCTTGAATTGCTTTTGATGTCCTTCCGCATAATTTACGCCGTAATTCAACTTAATGGTTTCGTACCAATCGTTGTGCGATGGCGAAGCGTGAAAAACATCGTTTCCGGTTGCTTTTGCGGGAAATTCGCTGTAATCGCCTGCATCAAATTGCGGTGCAAACGGCTGATTTGGAATGTAATAAAAATTATTCAACGGCGAGAAAGCCCACGCCGAATTATCGTTTTCGCCCAAATCGGCAATGCCTTTCGGTTTTGCATCCGAGTGATATTCGCGCGCGACGTGATTTGGCACAAAATCGATAATCACTTTCATTTCGGCTGAATGCGTGCGTTTTACGAGTTTTTCAAACTCTTTCATTCGATTTTTCACGTCATCCGCCAAATCGGGCGAAACGTCGTAATAATCTTTTATGGCGTACGGCGATCCTGCTTCGCCTTTTACAACGTGTGGATTATCTTTCCGAATGCCGTATGCCGAATAGTCGGTTTTTGTGGCGTGTTCGATAATTCCTGTGTACCAAACGTGCGTAACTCCGAGCGATTTTATTTCTTTTAACGCTCTGGTTGTGAAATTGTTGAATTTTCCACAACCGTTTTCGTCGATGCTTCCCGATGGTTTGTTGTTTGTATTATAATTTCCAAACAAGCGCGGAAGGACTTGATATATTATGAATTTGGACATATATATTATGAGAAAATATTGTGTACAAATATAACAATTTTTATTTACAACGCAAAGGATTTTTCTTTTTGATGCAAAAAAAAATCGGCGAAAGATTGAACTTTCGCCGAATGACTTTGAAACACAATTAATGTATTTTGTGATAACTTTAGAAATTACCGACACCTATTATATCGATTGCCATTAAACACAGCAGAATTTAGAACACCATTGTGAATATTCGCACTTAGCCTCCAAACACCTCCATTGTTATTTACAGTCAAAATAATTTCGTTGTTGTTTCGTATAGTATAAGTTCCTGTATGAACACGTCGTCCATCTTGCCAGATTTCGAACGTAGCATTTGAGAATAAAACTATTCGTTCGTTATTCCAACAAACAGTTTGGGTACTGCGAAAGGTAACATTTCTAGCATACGCATCAACGCTTAAACCAATTAAAATTACTGATAATAAAATTAACTTTTTCATTTTTTATTTGTGGTTTTACGTCTGCTCTTTTTTTGTTTTTCAAGCAGACAAATTATTAAATTAAATTTTCTTGCTCATTTATTTTCGATAGCTTCGCAAGTTTATCCTATCTTGTTGTACCAAATCAAGGAAATTCCTTTATACACACATAAAAAAAGCGCGGTACTTTTTTAGTATCCCGCTTACCGAAGTATTTACCGTAACTTTTGAGAACAGAATAAGTAAAAAGTCCACGCAGGGTTGCGTGAACATTTCAACTTAAACTTTCTCTCACTTCTAATCGGTAAATTTTCGGTAAGAAAGAATAACCTAAAATGCTTTTTCCGTATTTTAAAATGTGCGTATTAGTTGCACATTATTTTGTCATAGGCAAAATATTTTTTTTGTTTTTTCAAGCAACAAAGATAATTAAAATTTTGAATTATAAAAAAATGGACTAAAAATCGTTATGTTTATCTAAACAAAATCACCATATAAACCGCAAACACCAAAAGCAATAAACCACCTTCCCAGCGTGTTATTTTTCCTTTCGAAAGCGGTATCATTGTCAAAATCAACGCAATAGTAATTCCAAAAAGCCACATCATATCAGAAATAAAAAGCGTATGATTGGAAACAGTCAGCGGTCTGACGATTGCTGTAATTCCCAAAACTCCTGCGATGTTGAAAAGATTTGAACCGATGATATTGCCTATCGCAAGGTCAGCCTCTTTTTTGAAAGCGGCAATCAGCGAAGTTATCAATTCGGGCGTACTTGTTCCGATGGCAACAACGGAAATTGCGATAACTCGCTCGCTGACACCCCATTTCGTGGCAACTTCTTTCGCTCCGTGAACAAACCAGTCGGCACCGAAATACATTCCGACAAGCGATGCAAAAACCATTAATGATGCCAAAAGTGGTTTCATAGTCGCTTTTTCCGTTTCTTTCGGACCCCCTTTTTGCTTCGATTTGTAAACAGCCCAAAGGGTGTAACTTATCAAAAAGATTAAAAGAAAAATGCCTTCAAATCGACCGATAACACCGTTGAAACCGAAAACGAACAGTAAAATAGTTGCCGAAAACATCACTGCCAAATCAAAACCGATGCCTCGATTGCGAATGGTAATCGGACAAACTATCAGCACGATTGCCAAAATGCAACCAATATTGGCAATGTTTGAGCCAATAACATTTCCAAGTGCAATGTCGAATGAGCCGCCAAGCACCGCTTGTATGCTGATAAAGATTTCGGGCGTGGAAGTTCCGTATGCCACAATCGTAAGTCCGACAACAAGTGTGCTGATTTTGAAACGCCGTGCAATTTGTACGCTTCCACGCACTAACAATTCGCCCGAAAATATCAGAACACCAAGTCCAAGAAGTAGATAAATGTATGCAGACATAATTTTTTATATGTTTGATTTCTCGTGAATTTTTATGAATTTTTTCATAATTGCCCAAATAAATTTTCCCCACAATTTTTTCATCAATTTATAAGCATCATCAACTACGATTGAATCTCCGTGCAGAAGGATTTCAAAGGTAACATTGGGTTGTTCGATAATGTATCCGGCTTCACGAAATCCGTGTTTTTCGTAAAATTCCTTTCGTTTAATGCGCTGTTCGTTGTTTTCTGCCTTTTCGTCGGGCATTTCAATGGCGAAAAAAATCCGATATTCAGAAAAATCTGCTTTTAATTTTGAAAGAATTGCACCGCCGTAGCCTTTTGAACGAACATTGTCGTCAACGGCAAAGTATTGCAAAAACAACAAATCGCCATCGATTATAAGATAAACAAATCCAATCCACGTTTCGTTGTCGTAAACACTGTAAAATAGAATATTTTCCGATTTGGCTTTCCGAAAAAGAATCCATACAGGAACTTGCTCATACGCAGGAAATGCGCTGTGATACAAAGGTTTAAACTTCTCAAAATCGGACGTTCTTCGTTTAAGTTCTGAAAATTTTATGTTCATTTTTTTGCTCATTAAAATTTGTTTTTTCAACAAAGTGATTTTCTCAGTTTCAACTCCACATTTCGCTTTTCTGCCATTTCTTGGAACAATCGCACTGCAAACGCAGATTTTTCTTTGAGCGGTAAATTCGGGTCGAAATTCGCGACAACTTTATTTATATCATTTAATTCCAGCAGATTAACCGCAATACAGAAAAAACTTTTTCGCCGTCCGTCGTTGTAATTTTCCAACAAATCGCACAAAATTTGAATTTTTTGGTTTAATTCGTTTTGATAAGCCGTAAGTCCGTGAGTTTTGATTTTTTCAAAGTTGCTTAATATATTGCGATGCGTGATAAACGAGTCGTTGGTTTCTACTCCGTTGCATTTGTCATATTTTTTGCACGGATATTCCTCACACTCAAAACAATATTCAATTGAACGACGGCGACAACAATTCAGAATTCCGCACGAAGGATGTCCTGCGAAAAAATCTTTTCCACCGCAACCCGGACATTTCGACGTGCCGTTTGTGTGATAGCGCGGACACAATCCGCAATTCAATCCGCAAGCGGAAAGTAATGGATATGTTCGTTGGTAATTATTCATTTTGGTTATTTTTTATTTTCAATATTTTATTGCAAAGCATTTTCAATTTTGCTTATATTCTCCTCACGTTCAAACGAATAGGTTTTGCTCTTCAAACAACACAAATTGTAAAGCTGTAATGCTTTTTCGAGATATTTTTTAGAATTGTTACATTTTTCATCAAAACCAATTTGAGCGATAATTTCTGCCAAAAGTTCGATATTTTCAACATTAAATCCTTCAAAACTGTTGATATATTCATTTGATTTTTCGATGTTTAAGTCCAAAAATTTATCCAAGTCGAAATTTGCATCGTTCAGCAAGATTGCTTTCGCATTCTGCATTTGATTTTCGAGCGTAATAGATAAATTTTCTTTACCTCCGAAATTTTTTTGCCTGAAAGCACCTATTACTGCGCTCAATTTTTCAATTTCTCTTAATATGAAATCTCGTTGCATCATTTTTTTATTCTCTTATCATTAGTTCATTTTCTCTCCTCCTTGTGAAATTACTACCGAAATTTCTTTCTATTTTCTCAAATCCTGCAACAAACGGATTGAATTTTGCATTTCTTTTCAATGTAATTAAAACAACTCCATTTTGAGCACGGACTCCACCGAACATTGATGCTTTTTCTTTTGGCATCAGTACAATACTTTCAATTTTATCAAAATCCAAAATTTCATTTACAAATTCGACAACTTTGTTAGACGATATTATGTCAAGCATATAAAAATAACTTTCATTTATAATGTAAAGCATTGAGTATGAATTTACATTCTGCCTACCGGTTTGAGTGAAAATAAGGTCGTTTTCGTTAAATTTTATAGTGTCGCGAAATATTATTTGCTTCAAACTATCTACCGTTGTTATTATATCAAATCCTGTTATTTCTACCATCTTCCAGTCAAACGATTTTGATGACCTTTTCGCAGAACAACCGCTCAAAATTATGAAGGAAATTATTGCAAACCAAATTAATGAGGATTTTTTATTCATATTGTTAGTTTTTTATTTTCAACGCCTTTTTTTCATCGCTTTTCAATTTTCGAACTACCTTTTTTATATCCTCGGCAGGCGGTAATTGTTCGGGAACAATGCCTCTTTCGAGCAGCATATTTCTTACTGCCAAGTTGTTATCTATGTGTTCCGTTTCGATTGGTTTTACTCCTTGCAAATCTTTTGTTTGCACATTGACAGAAGTCATTTCCGCAGCCAAATCTTTTGCTTTGATATTGATAGTGGGCAAAAAATCAGCAACGGGACGACTTTCGGGAACGCCCAATTTTCGTTTCAACATCGCCGTGTTTAACCGAAACAGAGCTTGGTCGCCTTTGGAACGAATAACGGCAAAATCCTTGTCGTTCACGCCTCTTTCGTACAAAATTCCCGATAATTTTTTCTCTGTTTCGGCTAATTTTGCGCGGGCTTTCACTCGCTCGTAATCCAAAATACGCTGTTCAACAATTTCGGCTCGGCGAGTTTGCACGGCAAAATAATTCTGAGCAAAAGCGATTTGTTCTTTCCGACTGTCGCCATTTTGGGCAATTAAGTAGCAAGCGTAGCGTGTAAGAAGAATGTCATCTATCTCGTGATGAGCGCCTTTACCTGCTTCTATCACCTTCCTGACGTCAGGAAAGTGATAGACTACTTTCTCGCCTGCATTTTCACACGCTTCTTTGGCTTTGTCAATTACTTTGGTAAAATTCTCCCACTTGGAATATCCCAATAAACTTTGCAATTCTCTTGCACTCCAACACTCTACGCCTTCAATTTCGGCAGAAATATTTTCAAACTGTTCAAATAATTTTTTAATTTCCTCTGATTTCATATCGTTCTATTTTAAAGTTTTTTATAAAGTTTCAATCTCTTTTCCGACCGCCAAATCTTTTCATTACATCACGAACAATCTCATTCACGTGTTCAGAAACATTACCAAAATAAATCGCACAAAATGCAATTATTCCGATTATCGCACTTCGGAAAGCAATGTCAATCAGCACATTATCGAATGTCGGAAGCAGATAATTAATGCCGAATAAAACCGGAAAAATCAAAATCATTTTCAATGTTCCTCGCGTGTACGGATTTCCTTTGATTTTTCGCAAAACTACCCATTGCTGAAATGTGCAGGAAAGTACAACAGTTGTTAATGCGGCGATTGCTGCGCCGTTTATGCCGAATTTGGGTATTAACAAGTAATTTGCGGCAATTCCGACCGTTGCAACTACGAAAGTGAAAAATATTGTCCAGCGATAATATCTTGAAAAACGAATTAAAATTTCGCCGAAATTCAACGTCATTCCAACCAATCGCGCCAAACCAATGAAAAAAACTACCCATTTTCCCTGTACAAAAACGTCGCCGTTTGGAATAATTTTAAAAATATTATCGATATTAATCCAAAGCAAAACAAATATTAATCCGCCTGCAATAAGCTGATTTAAAGATACTTTCTTGTAAAGTTGATTGGCTTCTTTTATGTCGCCTTTTTGAAAAGCGGCAGCAGCAATCGGCGACGAAATCGCAGTGATGGAACGAGCGGGAATTTCGACGATTGTTCCCATAAAAAGAGCAATCGTGTAAATTCCTGCCAGCTCAAATCCCAATTCGGAACTCACAATAAACACGTCCAAACGCGAAAGTATCGTGCTTCCCATCGTTCCCAACATCAAAATCAGCGTGTAATTGGAAATATCTTTTTGCAACGGTTTGTTTATGAACGAATTATCGTGTTTCAGCGAAACAGGCGCGATACGCGAAATATAAAAAAACATTATCAGCATCACAACGCCGTGCGCAAGAACAAACAGCGAAACAAATCCGTCGCGACCGACCGCGTGATAACCGTAAAGCAGATAAACAACCACAAGCAACAGGCGAATAATGACTTCTCGCGCCGTTTTCGGAATAACAATTCGCATATTGGCATTCGAGTAAGTTTCAAAAACCGACCAATACGCCAAAAAAATGATAAGCGGAATGACCCAATAAAAATACGCAGTAAAAAGTTCGGAATCTTTCCCGAAAAAATCGACAATCGGCTCTTTCAGAAGCAGATAAAGCGGAATAAAAATCAAACTGCCAATAAACGGAAGCGCAACAATGTAAAAGAAAAAACCGTTGTGTTTTTTTTTCTCGTCTTTAAAATACGGAAAAAATCGCATAATCGACGAGCTTGTTCCCATTTGCACCAACGCAGCAAAAAGCATCGCCACGCTGAGTATAACATTCACTAAACCAATATCTTGCGGCGCAACAAAACGTGTAACCACAAACATCGTGGTTAGAAATCCAACGAAAGCTCCGATATAATTTACAATCGAGCCTCGAATGCTCTGGCGAATGACGATTCCCATTTCTTGAAATTTTGAATTTTGAATTCTAAATTTTGAATTCCAACTTTTGAATTATTGCTTA